>OGOW01000631.1_pt1 | contig 38362 bp, 30 predicted proteins | sample 1552781 | NCBI WGS metagenome assembly OGOW01 (sample SAMEA2580145, study PRJEB22360) | human gut metagenome | biome: human gut; feature: human-associated habitat; material: faeces | place: Denmark | collected 2008/2010
CGAAAGTGAGTGGATACAACCATCCCGAGTGGGTGGGAATGCTCCGTTTTCGCCACCGTGGGTCGGTGGAAATCCACAGGGTTATGAGAAGGTTATTTCCCTGCTTTTCCACAGGGTTATCCACAAAGCAAAGGTAGTTTTATTATTAGTATTTTGCCTCTACTGACAGAAGGGTTGTTCACGTGTCAAACTGATAGGCGGCGTCGTAGTTTCAGTGCTGGTTTCCACAAACATACTTTTTTCAAGGTGTTGTCTCTTTTTCTTACAAGCGGCGTTGCCATTGTTCTTTACTGTATTTTTCCAAAGTGCCATACTGGAGCACCTGCAAAAACCTGTGTCAAGCATAGATATTTGTTAGCCTAAACAGGAAGAACATAACATCAACACCCCCATGCAACTGTGCTCTGAAGAGTTTAATCTTAGCGTTAAGAGACTCAGCAGAGGCATTAGTGGCACGATTGATGAAATAGTTGAGTATTTTTCCTTGTCTATCAGCAATGGTTGTGGCAACAGTACAGAAATTCTTGTCCCCAAAGTCCTACATTACTTATCCTCCTTATACATGTTCCACATCCTCTTTACTTTTCCTGTTATCTCTTTACGAAGCCAAAGAGGTTCGAGCACTTCAAGGTTTTCACCATAGCATAGCAGTTTTTGTTGGAAGTCGAATGTCGGGCGGACATGCAGTTCAAAAATGCTGTATTCATCTGTTTGCCCAATCTCTTGTTGCGACTCATGCAGAGGAAGGTCACGAAGATAGTTTGCCTGAGCGGTACTGGCTTTGAGTTTCACCTTCTCGATACCACAGCCGTCGCCTGTGATTACACCAATGCAACCATTGAAATATTCCTGTGGGTCGAAGTCTTCGGGATATTCAAAAGTATGGCTCGACAGACGGAAGTTTTGGATGCGGTCGAGACAGAAGACGAGGTCGTAGCCTGCAGGCCAATTACGCCCCACCAAATACCAGCGTTGACGGAATAGCTTTACGCATAATGGCATCACATAATGGTCATGTGTGTCACCTTTCTTGTAGTTGAAATAGTTGATATGAATGAATTTGTTCTTCTTCATAGCATCGATGATTTGCTCCAAATATACCCTGCCACTGGGCACGTCTTCAAGGATAATCCTGTTCTTGATTGATTTGCTTTCAAGGAGATAATTACTCACCGATAGTGTACTGAGTAACCAATTTTCAATACTTCCACTCTTTATATCATCTACATTGGCAATGTAATATCTATAAGGAGCCACTTTCTCACAGTCGATAGACAGACCGAATGTGTCGAAGATATTCCATTTCCACTTGTGGAAGGTGCGCTTCAACATCTCCTCACCGCCACTCAGATCAACATTATTCATCCAACGGCGGTTCAATTCCTCAAAAGAAATCTTGCGTGCCCGATAGATTGTTTCCACTATCCAAACGAGCTTATTGGTTTGGTTCAGTGCCATATTCGTATATTACCTTAATTCCTCAACACTATTATAAATGAGCCCACTTTAAAAAGTAAGGCCTGTTTAAAAGATTATATTTCACGAAAATAATCTCTGATTTATGCCGTTATATGGATTATTTTTCGTATCTTTACACCATCAATTAAAAGGATGACTATTTTTAAAGAGATAGATTCGAATCTTCAGTTATATATAGAGAGACTCATCAACGGGCGCATCAATGAAACCTTTCGCCTTCCATTCTTCTTTCACGTTCATATTCTCAATTTCTTTATATTATTATTTCTTTTTTTCTCTTTAAAAGAAAATATGATGAGTTATGATAGGCCGTGGATAACGTGGATAACTTCTGGGTCTTATTGCCCGTTTTCCATTATCCACACTTTCCTAGCCTTTTCCCTGCTTTATCATTTCTTGTATTTTCTGACAATCAGTTAGTAAACTCACTTTTCCACATTTCCACATTCTGTTGCAAAGATAATAAGTTTATATCTTTTGAGCGCCTAAATCCGTTGAAAACTTGTCTAAATCGGCTTGGATAACCCTGTGAATATCCACTCTGGGTAGGTTTCGGCCGTGGGTCGGTGGAAATCCACAAGATTATGAGAAGATAGTTCCCCTACTTTTCCACGGGGTTTTCCACAGATTTATTCACAATGAGGCACGTATGCTTCTATCAAACCGATTCGCCTATCGCCGTCCTTTTTCTACTTGAAGGGTGTAACACTACGCGTATTCTTCTCCGTAAATCTCTATGATCCGTCCTCTTCAAGAGGGGGTGAAGGCTCTGCAAAGGTAATACTATTTTTGGTATTTTACCTCTAATGGTTGGAGTAAACACAAAAAAAAGTATTATCTTTGCGGCTGCAGAAGACTCATTATGAATGAAAATATGAACCAACGTCCCCTCCCCTCCTCCCGCAAGCGGGCTCTTGTGGGCTTCGCCGTGGTCTGCGTGGTGCTCCTCGCGGCCCTCGGCCTGGGCAGTGACTATATGTTGCGTTATGCCCTCCGTCCGTCAATGGAACACAGTCATGACCTCTCTTGGCGCTTCCACAACATCATCGACGAAAACCCGCAGTTGCGCCCCTGGGCTGATAGCCTGCAGCGACACCACGCCCTGCGCGACACTTTCGTCACCATGCCCACAGGCGAGCGTCACCACGCCACCTATATCCTCGCTCCCCGCCCCACCGACCGCGTGGCCCTCCTCGTCCACGGCTATGAGGACAACGGTATGGGTATGATGCACATCGCCTCCATCTACCACCACATGGGTTTCAATCTCCTGCTCCCCGACCTCCACGCCCACGGCCGCAGCGAGGGTGAGGCCGTGCAGATGGGTTGGCTCGACCGCCTCGACGTGATGCGCTGGATGGAGGTGGCCAACAGCCGTTTCGGTCGTGATGGTAGCTCGCGGATGGTGCTCCACGGCGTGTCGATGGGAGCTGCTACCGTGATGAGCGTCTCGGGCGAACGGCTTCCCTCCTATGTGAAGTGCTTTGTCGAAGACTGTGGCTACACCAGCGCCTGGGACGAGTTTGAGGGTGAACTCCACGACCGTTTCGGCCTCCCTGCCTTCCCCCTGCTCCATGCCTGCAGCGCCCTTTGTCGTGTCCGCTACGGCTGGAGTTTTGACGAGGCCTCGCCTCTGCGTCAGGTGGCCCGTTGCCACAAGCCAATGCTCTTCATCCATGGCGACCGCGACACCTTCGTGCCTTTCTCCATGCTCGCGCGCCTCTACGCTGCCAAGCCCCAGCCCAAGGCGCAATGGGTCAGTCCGGGCAGCATCCATGCGCGTAGTTTCCACGACCATCCCAACGCCTATGCCGCCCACGTCCGTGCCTTCGTAGGCCGATACATTTCCCTGGGTGATTCCCTTAAGTGAAACGGCAAAAAACAAGGGTCTATACGCCACTTATCATTGTGGCACATAGACCCTTGACGTTGAGTCGATCACTATTCCATCATCTTAGTCGGCCCATATACTTCCGTCCTTTTCGCGATATTCCTCTATATTCTCTTCGTAATATAGTTCAGCTGCTTGCTTGAGCTCAAATTTTGTGAGAGATGTTGCAAAAAACGTCTGTGCTTGGATAGCCACGCTATTTGTTTCCGGCTTGATATATTTTTTCTTTTTCATAATTCTCATTCTTTATTTGATGACTACTTTCATGGTTTTTCCACCACGTTTCACAATGTTAATGCCCTTCTGAGGCTCATTGAGGCGACGTCCCTGCAGGTCGTAGTATTCCGCCTTCCCATCGCCTATAGCATCGAGATGATCGATGGCTGTCGTCTTGTCGCTGATACTGATGTTCAGCGTTTTGGCGCCTACAGTTTCAGAATTGTAAACAAAGTAAGCACGGAAAGGCTTGCAGGCCACTTTTGTGGTCTTTTCGTTCTCCAGCAGTTTAGCAGGATTCATCAGCATGTTGCCCTTCACGATGAAGCAGTTGCCATCCGTATCCTTGTTGAACTCCTTTTGTTGATAGATACCCACAAACTTGTAGTTGTCGTCTTCAGTAGTCGCGGGTGAAATATTACTTTTTATTGACGAATTTTCTATAGAGAACTGGAGCTTGGTCTCCGCCTCTTTCATCATGATGACAGCAGGCGTACCAGCCTGGATTACTTTCTCCATTTCCTTGAGTTCTACGCCATCTTCTGTAGTCGAAAGCAGATGGAAGGCGCGGAAGTTCTGACCATCGAGTGAGACATCAAACGGTAGACAAAGCGTAGCCCATTTTGTACCTTCCTTCATCGTGCGACTGTATGCGGCCTTTTTAGCTACGAAGTTATTGAATAGATATAAATCTTTGTCGTCGTTAAGGTTGAGATGATTTGCTGTAAGTCCATTATCCATTATAGCTCCTATCCTCTCCTCACCCGATTTGGCCACCAGTTCCTCGAAGTAACCATCTTTGAATCTGTTAGCATGTGTTTTGTCCACGACCTTAGAATCAAAGTTTGGAAGTTTCCGACAATATTTAAACATATTATTTGATTTGGTTACTTGTTCCGTTGTGAATAATTCTTTCGCATAGATATGTTCCAACTGTCCCGTACCTTGGAACATGCCATTCATATTTTCTACTTTGGCTGTATTGAAGCTTGATAAATCGATCCAAGTAAGCTGGTTGCAATTCACGAACATATAAGCCATGTCCGTTACGTTTTCAGTATTGAAGTTCGACAAGTCAAGTGAACTTACTCCGCAGGTATAGAACATATAAGACATGTCCGTTACGGTATTCGTTTTTAAATGAGTTATATCGAGAGATGTCAGCGCCATGCACATGCAGAACATCTGCCTCATACTCTTTACATTGGTAGTGTTCAGATATTCCAGGCCTGTAATGGATTTCAGATTATAGAATTCATAAAACATTTTTTCGCATGTTGGTACCGCATAGTTTTTGAAACTCTCTTCTATGATTACCGAAGTGGCACTCTTTATTTCTTCTGTCCAATTATAAAATGAAGAAACCTCACCATTGAACCATTTTGGGTTGTCTGACTGATTGTAAAACTTCACCACCGTTAGATTCTCATCTTCCGTTGCTGAAGGAATATTATATAAAAATGTAAGAACTTTTGTGGTTTTATTGTATTCTGCGCGAGCTATTGGTTCTGTGGAAGCAGCCTTATAGGATAAGGAAGACTTGTTGACGCCACCTTTTGCCAGCAATAGAGTTGGTAGCAAGAGTAGCAACATGAACAACAGAGCAATAGTTTTTACTCTCGTCGCCTTTAGGACTGTGCCTGTTTGCAGTTCCTTTGATTGATGTGTGAAATGTAACATTATGAATATGCTTTAATTAATTTGACTTGACAATCCATTGGATCTTATATTGTGCGACACAAAATTAGTATTTTCACATCAATCAAGGTGTCCACTTTCCCTATGTAGGTGTCCATTTCTTACCAAAAAAGGTGTCTCTTTCGGGGGGAAGGAGACACCTTGAACGTGTTTTTTAACTATTTTTTTCTTTCCAGGCCGTAGGCGAGCAGCCCTCCTTCTCCTTGAACATGCGGTAGAGATAGGAGCGGGATGAGAAGCCACATTCCGCAGAGATGACGTCGTTGCTGTAGTCGGGATGCTCCAATATCATCCGCTTGGCAGCCTCAAAGCGCACCTCGGCCAGCCAGATACGGAAGGTGGTGTTGTAGCAGGAGGAGAGGTATCGTGACAACTCCGTTTTGGTGATGCTTAGCGAGCGAGCCAGAGAGATCATGTTGACCGATGTGTCTTTATATCCTCTGCCGGTGCACCAGGCGTCCAGCTTCTCACGGATGATCTTCTGTCGTGCTGCAGCAAACTGTTGCTGTAAAGTTTCTTCCTTCTTGTCCTGTTCCACATTCTGCTCTTCAGCGCAGAGTGCAGCCTCTCCACCATTTTCTGTTTGCGCGCTTTCTGTCTGCTCGATCTCCGTCTGCGTGCTTTCCGTCTCTGTGGTTTCTATTTGCGTGGTTTCTATTTGCGTGGTTTCCATTTGCCCGTTTTCCATGACGGCATAGTTTTCTTCCACATCCTTATCCAAAAGTTCCTCGGCAGGGTTGTAGTTATATCCCAGCGACACAAAACTGATTATGAAGAAAAGCATGGCAAGCAGTTCCATGGGTCCGATGACATATAGAAAATCGGTGGAAAGCACGGCGACAGGCATGGCTATAATGAGAAGGAGAAGGATGATCACGCTGGCGCGTGCGAATCTCACGTAGGGCAGAATATCGTTGCCCGCCATTTCCTCCAGCATCTTCCTGCGCTTTCTGATTTCCACTATTATCATCACGTGACAGTAGGCCAAATTGACGCCAAACAGGAAGACCATCACATAGAGCCAGTTGCCAATATGGAAACTTCCGCTCTGGCTATAGCCTACACCGAAGATAGCGAGTATGGCGGCATAAATAGTGGCACAAACGACGTTCATCTTTCGGAGATTGGCGTGCATGGCCTCGATATTGTAGATGCCCATGGCGATGAGCGTGAAGCAGGGAGGATAGACCAGCATGTTGAATATGGCTCCCTCATCGTCGCCTTTCGCCCGAAATTCCCCCCCCCATTTGTGCCAAAAACTGCAAGGCCAGTCCCACCATGGCTGCGAATATCAGCCATCGCGACTTTTCGTATCGGCAGTTCATCCACTTGATCTGTAATCGTGTGATCCCCAAGATGATGGCATTGATCGACACGAAGAGAAAGCAGGTAAACTGTAGAAGAAACAAACTATCCATTTCTTTGTTTTTTTATATTTGGCATCTATCAAGACCCGCTTTCCACTCTTTATGTCCGTGGGGTGTGAATCCGCTGCAAAAGTACAAATATTTTTTTAAAACGAATAATTTGTTGCCCGCCTTTTGTGTAATGTTTTTCAGGCTTCCTTCGTAATGCCGCAGATGGCAGCGTATTCTGGGTCAAAGCTATCCAAAAAGATCATTCATTTTCACCTCACTATTCACCCATCCGCTATGCGTGTTCCGCTTCACCCCATACGTCGTGATAAAAGTATGTAGCAAGGCCTTCTTCGTCTTGGTCGCCACGGCAAATGACGACATTCTTTCTCGCAGCCGCTGCTCATAGTTGGCATCTATGACAAATTCGTCCTTGGCGTATTTCATCTCACAAATATTGATCGCTCCGTCAGCACGATCTATCAGCATGTCTATCTGACCTCCTCGCCACTCCGCACCGGTAGCATCCGCAAACGGTCTGCAAGACCAGAAATAGACATTTGCCAACACGCCTGAAATCCCCAATGCCTTCTTGATCTGTGGGATATGGTGGAAGCAAACCTGCTCAAAAGCATAACCACTCCAGGCTGTTCGGCTTCCCGAATTGCGCATGTTGCTCCAATAGCTTTTGTCCTGCCCACTGTTGTTAGCCACAAAACGGGTGTAAAACAGTGAGTATAAATCGGTCAACTGATAAAGTGCGTCCCGTTCACTTTTTCCTATAGTAGCGTATTTCCTTATAAAATCACATTTCTGCAGATTCTCCAGGATTTCTGACAACTGTCCGCCACTTTTCAGTTTCAGCTCATCCATCAATTCCTTGCGTGTCATCCCCTTCATTTTTTGCGAGAGTACCTCTACTATCTTGCGATAATGCTTGGAGTCGTGGAAGAGAGATCGAAAGAGAAAACCGAATTCTCCACGCAATGGCGCATCCTGCGAGAAAAGCAACCTATCGATACACGCGTCCAAGGGCACACCTCGCTCCAGCATGTCAAGATAGTAAGGAATGCCACCCAGTATCATATACACATCCAACACCTGCTGGCGGGTAAGCTTGAGCCCTTTCAGTTCGTTTAAGAACTGCTCAGTCTCGCCCAAGGAGAATGGAGAGAGGTAGATCTGACGAGTCACGCGACCGTACAACCCTCCCTTGTCGCCTATAAACTTTGATAGCATCCACGTGGTGGAAGAACCACACACGATCAGTTTGAGATTGGAAATCATAGAAGCCCATGAATTCCAAAAGAAACTGAAAGCTGCGATGAAATTGCTTTTTGGTGTATCCATCCACGGCAACTCGTCAAAGAACAGAACAATCGGGTCTTGCTGAGATATTCCCGACAGATATTCCCGCAAAGCAGCAAATGCCTCAAACCAGGTTTTCAGTCTGGGTACGGCTTGCTTGGAATACTGCTCCAATGCCATCCGAAACTGCTCCAGCTGCACTGCGCGCTCCACTTCGTACATACCTATAAACGAAAAGGCAAACTGGTCATTGAACATTTTTCGGACCAAGAAAGTCTTTCCCACACGCCTGCGACCATAGATCGCTATCAGCTCGGCCTTGCTACTTTCACAGCGCTCCTGGATGAGTTTTTGCTCGTACTCACGCCCTATAATCCCGTTTACACCCATAACTTTCTGATTTTATTCGGTTTATATCTCCGTCTTACAGGTGCAAAGATACCAAAAAGATCTGAATTATGCAAGGATAGCGCCGCCATAACTCCTTTTTTTTCGTAGTTATGGCTGACTTATAGGTGATAACTCAGCCATAACTCGTTTTTTTTGATGGTTATGGCGGTGTTATCGCCACACCTGGCTTTCTTTTCATCCATGATTTTTTCTTGTTCGTTTTAGGGTTTGACAAATGAGTTTTGCTTTGGCCTGGTAGATCTCGAAGAGCTTTTACGTTGACGAATCTTGCCTGACAATCCATAAGTCCCGTAAACTGCTTGCTGTCGCGTTAGCAGAATTCTATCTGGAAACGAGTACGGTATGTCTTCAATACTTCCTCACCTGTTATCGAGAGTTTTGTTGTGTATATTTACCCCAAATTTGATCCCTCACTAAAGGTTTTTCTTGCTATCCAACGTTTTACGATTCTCATTTGCGCCGCTGTGTACTACAAACTTTTTGGGATTTTGATTTTCCTGAATGGCATTTTCTTGTACTTCAGCCGCTCGTAAATCTCATCGGCAGACTTGTTCGGTTCGCTGCAAAGTCTCATTTGTACCTTCTCGCCAAGGGCATTTGTTGCCTCCGTGGTGACAGCCTTCTGCGTTGACAGCCTTCGTACTATCTCTGCACGGATGCGTTCAAGCAGCACCGATGCAGGTTCATCATTAGGGTCTTGCGGTACAAGTTTTCCATGTATCGCAAGATCGAGTATCTTTTGGCGTAACGCTTTTATATTCATTCTAAGTTTTGTTTAATCTTCCTCTAATTTCTTTATTTCTTCATTCTCCTCAAACTCCTCAATCCATTCCTTCACCTTGGCTTGCAGCAAGGCTTTGTCGGGCAGATAGAGCTGGTAAGTCGCTGCATAGACGTTTGCGTCTTTGGTTTTGCAGCACTAAGATAGGTGAAATTTCTGACATGGCAACATCCTGGGCAACTTATTGTTGCTCAGGATGTTATAAATAACGTTAAACTAAAGAGTTGCGGAATTAAGGTTAAAATAAACGCAAAAAGCAAAATCCCCTACCAAAATATTTTGCAGAGGATTTTGTTCTATCGTTTAAAGGGCGTTTTTTATATTTTTCAATAAATCACCATATCCATGATAGTCCCCTGAGTCTTTATCACAGGTGACTGACTACATGTTTTTGTATTCCTGTCATACACGAACAGTCCAGCACCGTTGTTTTCCGTTACTAATCCAAAAAATACTTGGCTGTCTTTATGATTAATCGCACAACTGTAACCATTGGTTCGGGGAAAATCAAGAACTTCTCCTGTACAGTTATACAGATTTGCTTTGAAAGCATAATTTGTTTTGTCGTTGATATAGTCTGGCCCTGACGCCCCAATGAATGCGGGACAATAACCAAAGAAATACAACTCTCCGTTTCCTGCATAGTGATAGGAAAGTACAGATTGTAATTTTCCTCCTTCTACACCTGTCCACGTTCTGTCTGTAAGATTGAAGCAATAATCCTTGTCAAAATCAGTCTCGCCGTTCTTTATACGTAGCAGTCCACAGTATTGATCGGGTACGTAGCCATAAGATCCCCAGCAGGGAATATATAAATCGTTCTTTTCATCAACAAACATTGCACCTACACCGATAACGGTAGCGGCAGACAACCGATAATCAACGATTTTCTTTATAGGTTTATCGGTTGTGGCATCCACTAACAGAACATGTGCACCTTTTTTGCAAATAGGCATGTTGTCAAACTGTCCTAGTCCTACATATAGAATGTTGTCACGCAAGAACAGACCTATAGGGTTAGGGGTATTGCTGCCCTCTGCACCCCATCGCGAGTCTGCAAGGTCTATTTCACCTGTCCTTTCCATAGTGGTCGGGTTGAAGATTACGATTTTGTTTTCAATCGGTGCCGTCGCATAGGCTTTTGTATCATTAACCACTAACATGTTTCCAGCCATAGGCGCCATACGGTCCACTTGGATTTGTCCAGCCTTGGTTAATGTACCGTCATCATTGCGGATGAATTTATATACATTCGCATCAGCCGCACCACCGATACTGAACACCCAATCCTTATATGTGGCAAGATAAGGGGTGCTCTTCACCTCATGGGCGTTGGTAAAGCTGACATTTCCATTGGAAGTATTCTGAACAGGGACGATGTATCCCATAGAAGCTTGAGGAGCCATGTCGATTGCGAGAATCATGTTAGCCTTCCCCTCTGTCATGGGTGGTAGCGGATCGTCATTACTGCTGTCACAGGAGGTCAATGCAAAGCCTCCTAACAGACTTACTGCTAATAGAATTAAATTTTTCATTTTCATTTTATTATATTAATTATTTACCATTCAAGTGATGTAAAACGGATTTTAAGCGAGAAAAGTCGACCTGCCAACGGATAATTAAAGTTGGTCATCTCATCGGTATTGAGAATATTGTGACATTCCGCTCCGAATATTATCTTCCGTCTGCATATACCATATTCAAGGCCGAGGGTATGAATACATGTCCCAGGTATTTTATAGTTTTGATTTTTACTCAGTTCGTAACCATAATAATACTTGTCGGTATATCCTCCTTCATAATAAATACGGGTATATTGATTCCGACCACCAAAGAGGTTGTCCTTTCGGTAATCTACCATCCAATTGAAATATAGAATAGGTATATGTGGTAACTGCATTTTATAGGTTTGGCTTGGTGTATTTGTACCAAACAGATATTTGGAATAGTCAAGCGATTTTTGCCAAGTACCATTCAGCGACACGAACCAATTCCGGTTTATATCCCATTTTACTTCGGCATCTGCACCATATAGCAAAGCTTCGCCTAAATTCTGATATTTATAATATCCCGCTTGCGCAAGCATATACATCATGTTCTTTACTTTTGTTGTGTAAACATTTGCTTCAAATTGCAACCGTGATTCATTATTGTAGTAGTGGTCATATATTACCCCTAAATTATAATTGTTCGCCATTTCAGGGTCCAATGCCGTATTGACCTGGGTTGTGATACGATCCCCAAGGATTTCCTCATATCGCGGCAAACGATAATTATGTTCCAATGCTGCTTTCAGATACCAATGTCGGGGTAAATCATATTTCAAGGCAATGCTATAGCCCAAATTGTCTCCTGTGCGGTCGGTCTTGACCGGTTCACTTTCCGACCCATATGTCAAATCTACCGTCTCACCGTTCACTCTAAAATGATAATATCGCCCGGTAATAACGGAAGTAAGTTTGTCATTGAACCACCTGTTCTCGAAAGACAGAGAAGAAATAAGACCTGTCACATCTGATTGGAGTCCACAAAGTCTTTTTTTCAAGAATTTTTCCGCTTCCGGATCATTAGCCTCCTGAGTAACATATCGAAAATCATTGTTCAAATTGACTGACATTTTATTAGGAATCAAATGGTATTTTAAATTCAGATTGAAACGAATGTCATGAGTATGGTCATCTGAAAGGTTTGGTACACTTCCCTTTTCTCCTTTGTAGCTATTGAGACGTTTGTTGCCATAGAAGTCATATACATATGAAGATGTATCGTTCAGGCATGAATTAGTGTACAGATAGCCTCCATTAAATTTCATATCCATTTTTTTAGTAAGGAAAGATTTTCTTTCTAAATGTAAAGTTCCACCAGTAGTGAAAGCTTTGTTGAAGGTATGACGGATGTTGGTTTCGATACCTTGCATCTCTTTTCTATTAGCATATCCTAAAATTTCTAATTCAGCTTCATCGAAATAGCCATTCATAAAATTGAAACTTACAGCGTAGTCTATCATTTTCAAATGATCATGGTCTCGTTTTATTTTTAATCCTTCTACATAGGGTGATTCTATGGTATAATCATTTGCCGCTAAAGTTCCTCCTGCATATAGAGTCATGGCCGTGTTTATTTTATTGAAAAAATGGCGAACAGTCGCACTGCCCTCATGCGTTCCGTAACTTTGCATTTTATATGCCAAATCGTAAAAATTTTTATCGGTATCAATTGTCACTACATTGACAGCACTTCCCAATCCATCTCCCCCAAACTCCGGTGGGACAATACCTTTGTATATTTCTATGCGGTCTATGAACTGAAGTGGAATATCATTTATGGAAAAGTTTCCATCTGGTGTATTTAATGGATAACCATCCATATATATTTGAACTCTATTGCCTTCCAAGCCGCGAACATTTATTTTAGTCTGACTTCCAACTCCGCCGGTTTGTCTGAGTTTTACGCCGGTTTGATGGTTGAGCACCTCACTTATAGAGGTACCCCGCCCTGCCAACGTTTTGCCATCTATTACCGTAACAGGAACACCCTGTTGCTTAACTTCTCGTATCTCATACCTTTCGCCGATGCCTACAACCTCCACACCGTCCAGTTGCATATTTGCATCTTCCATAAGGACATCTAAAGTTTTGCTCTCTGATTCTGAAAAGAATACAGTCTTGGTTGTTCTTTTCAAACCAACGCACGAAAATACTATAGTTGACTTACCTATAGGAATATTCTTTAATACATAATTTCCTTGTTCATCTGTAGTTGTCCCGATTGAAGTATGCTCTATTTGTATAGTTACACCTATTAAGGGAGATTTATCCTGAATGCTTCTGATACTCCCAGACAAAACCCGTTGAGCCATAGCAGATAGACTGAACAAGGAATAAAGAAAGATTAGTAAAAGAACACAGTCTGTTCTTCTTTTTTTATAATTTATAAAATCGAATTTCATAAGGTTGTCTTTTTTAGGTGCAAAGTTATCTCGTTTCCAAAGAATGCACAATCCCTAAATTTAGGTATTTTAACGTCACTGCGTGAATTCGTAACTACCCAGTACCCCTCTAAAAAGTGATTTTAGGGTACGAGGCTTTGCTTGCCATTACATAATGGCAAGTATGGCTTCGAATTTTGAAATTCAACTTGTTAGCAACGGAGGACACCCTAAAAATTGATGAAAAAATGTATTGGGTGTCAAACTTGGGATAAGTTAAGACGATAGAAAGGGCTGGATTTCTCGTAATGGGAGGTCAGCCTTGTTAGTTGTGTATATTTACCGTTGTAAATCATCCGAAAATACGGATTGTGGCTGCAAACTGCGGTGGGTAGTAGTGAGTTGAATGCGGTTAAAATAGCGGTAAGAGTATGGGGAAGTGTAGTGATAAGGGCTTTTGGTACTGCTACTGACTTTGTTAAATGGATACGGAGAATTAGTTAATAGTCCGTTAATTCATGCTAATCGACTTGGTTTCGGCTGAGCGGAAGGTTATCTTTGTATAGTAGCTTCGCCATGACTATTGAGGTCTCAGTCATCTTTGGATGAGAAGCGGAGCGGAGTGAAATATTAAAATGTAAAATATAATTCGGGTAATTGTCGATGAAAAACTTAAACTTTTTATCAACCTCCCCAACTGACGGTCGGATAATGTCGGTCTCGTATCGGTCTCGTATCGGTCTCGTATCAATCCCGTATCAATCCCGTATCAATCCCGTATCATCCTCCTATCGTTCTCCTATCGTTCTCGCTTCCAGAAGCGGAAACAATACGGAAACTATACGGAAACGATATGTAACCGATCCTTGGAGGAAGGGAGGAAGAAGCGAGGACGATATTTGGTGGAAGCGTGGAGGAAGGATGCCTAAGATAGAAGCCGCTGTTTCTACCTGGAGCTGACTTGCTGTCGAAGAAAGGATGGTACGTTCCTAAGGGTGAGGGCAAGATGAAGGGTGGAGTATGCTGCTCAATGGAAAACGAAGGTCCGCCAGTGGGCCTCCTCGATGGGAAACCGACTGGCGGATCTTGGATGTGGAAGTCTTGGTGTGAAGCTCAAATGGGTCTAAGCCATTGGTGATCTTATCTCACCACGACCTTCTTGCCACCAACGACATAGATGCCGGCGGGAAGGCCCTTGAGGCTCTGGACGTTTTTGCGCACCAGGTGTCCCGTGAGGGAGAAGATGTCGCAGGCCTTGCCGCCGAAGAGGGTCTCGGCGGAGACGTCCTCGATGGCCGTGGAGGGGGTGATGGTCAGTTTTCCGTTGGTGTAGGAGAACTCGTAGTTGTCGGCGTCGCCACCTTCCACCACGATCTCATAGACACCCTCGGGTGAGGAGAGGTCGGCGGAGCTGGTGGCCTGCGGCTTCTCGCTGATCGCGCTCTCGTTGTCGTCGTTTCTGAAACCCTCGTAGCGGATGGTAAAGACGGGGTTGGCCTCACCCTCACAGCGCGTGGCGTCCTCGGCAATGACCTCCAGGGGAGCAGGCTTGATGATGAGGTAGCCATCCTCAAACTCCGTGTCCTCGTCGGTGATGGTGCCGCGGCTGATCTTGATCTTGTAGCGGCCCACGCCGGAGGTGTGGTCGGCCTCGCAGGTCAGCTGAGGTGTACCATCCACCTTCGTGCCGTTGATGGTGAAGGTCAATTCGGGATTCTCCTCACCATAGAGGCGGGAAAGGTTGCGGGCTTTGACGGTGGTGCCAAACTCCACGATGCTGGAGAAGTCCTTCCACTGTGCCAGCGAGCTGTAGCGCGTCTTGCTGCCTGCTCGCACGGCGAGGCGACAGGTCTCGGTGTTGGCGCCAGCGAAGACATCCATGCCCAACTGCGGAATCTCCTTGGGGCGCACCTTGAGTTCCTCCATCGACCAGCAATAGCCGAAGGCTTCCTTGCCGATCTGCTTCACGTCGTGGCAGAGGGCGATCTTGCGCACCATGCTGCAGCCAGCAAAGGCGTAGTCGGCGATGGTGGTCACGCCGTCGGAGACCTGGAGGTCTTCGCGCGTCAGCGGGATAACGGCCAAAAGTGTGGTCTTGTCCTTGTCATAGACCATGCTGCCCTCGACAGTGAAGTCGGCATCGGCGGTAGGGGTGAGGTGGACAGTGGAAAGCTTGTTGCAATAGGCCCAGACGCCCTTGCCGAAGTGGCGGATGCCCGTGGCGGGGAAGTGGATCTCCTCCATGGAGCAACCGTAGAACAGCTTGTCGGGCAGGCTATTGTCCTGAGTGATGGTGAGCTTCTGTCCCTTGTCGATGAGATAGTAGTCGTCGCCGGCCACAATCTGGGCGTCGCTCAGGTCGAGCATACGCATCTGTCCGTGGGTGCGGTTGCCATTTTCGTCAATGCCCGCCATCTCGCGGAGTGTGCGGAGGTCGGTGGCATTGATACGGCCCTGTACTCGTAGCGTGTCGTAGCTGAAGAATGACTCCTCGCTGACCAAGGATCGGAGCTGGCCCGGAGTGGAGACTTTCACCTCGCCGGAGACGCGGCTAATGGCGGGCTCGGGTGTGATATTGATGACGGCCTCCTGCATCTCGGAGAACTTATAGCCCAACGGGTCGAGGATAGCTATCTCGTAGTAGCCGTCCTGGTCGCCACACCATCCCCAATTGACGTGGACGAGTCCCTCGGCGTCGTAGCCATCGATGACGAAGGAGTGGCCTTCGCGCTGACGGGTGAAGCCGCCATAGACGATGGGCTGGTCTTTGCTCAGTTGCTCGTAGATGATATTCATCCAGCCCTGCGTGGTGTAGTCCTCGCGCTCCAGGTACTGCACGTCGGTCAGGCCGTAGTAGCGCTGGAGACCGCGGGCGAGGTTCTCGTGGAGTGCACCACTTCCTCCCTGGGCCGTAGAACCGTAATCCATGTCGGCAGCCACACCGAGGTCTCTCATCAGCATGGCCACGGCATCGCCCTCCTCGGGAGTGTAGCCTGCGTCGTAAACGTCGATCATGTTGCTCCAATCATAGATACTCTTTTCAAAATCTACGCTGATGGCTACACCCGAGGTCATCCCGTAGGGGTAGTAGATGGTGTTGCTGCCCATGCCATGCTTGGGGCCCTTGTGGTGGTAGAGCACCTGGGCGGTGGAGGTGGCTGCACACCCCGTGAGACATCGGCCCGTGCCGTTGGTGGCGATGGGGCAGAGATTGTTGAACGGGGCTTCCTGTCCCCACTTGGTGGTGAGGAGCATGGGCACGGCTTCGGGGAAGTTGGCAGTGCTGGGGCGGACCACGCGGCTGGCGCTCTTGCCTGCCTTCACCTTGGCCTGGGCGACCTCACTGATGGCGGAGAGCCACCAGCGGAAATTCTCGTTCTGCGTCTTCTCGTCGTAGCAGGTGTCGGAATAGCCGAGTACGGCGGGCAGCAGATCGTCGTTGGCGATCACGGCAAATCCGCCATGGTCGTAGCCGTAGATGGTGTACTCCTCGTTGGCCACGAGTTGCTTCATGGGTGCGCCTGGGGCTTTCATTTTGCCCGGGAGGGCGCCTTTCTCCAGGGCGGTGGCGGCAGCCTGCCACTTCTGCTGCTGACTGCGGGGTTTTGCGAGAATCGTGTATGGCAGGATCGAGGCCAGGCACAGGAGCGAACAAGTCCAAAGAGTTCTCTTGTTGCGCATAATCGATTTTTCTTTAAGTTTTGAGGTGGGGTCCTGCAAACGTCTGTCGCTTGCTGGGCAGCAGTTCGCAGGACCCCTCTCGTGATGAAATGAATGATAGAAACCTTGAGTCTTACTTCACGACGACCTTTTGGCCGTTGACGATATAGACACCCTTCTTCAGCGACTTGAGGTTCTTCACGCCCTTGGCCACGCGGATGCCGTCAGGAGAATAGACATCAAAGGCAGATCCGCCGAGTGTGAGGCCGTTGATACCGGTCACTGTATGGGTAAGGGTGGCCTCCGATTCCTCAGCGGCATAGACGGCGGTCACACCGTAGAGGTGCTTGTCGGCATCCTGCAGGATCTGCTTGTCGATGAAGCTGCGCACATTGGCCTCAACGTTGCCGATCAACTGGCCATCGCGATAGATATTGTAGCCCTTCACCTCGCCTGCGCCACAGCTGTAGGTGATGTCGTCGATCATGAAGAAGAACGGGTTGTTCCACGTCGGCGTGTTGTGATTGATGGCAAAATACTTGGTGCCTACGGGCAACTCAACCTTGATCTGCTCCCATGCGCCACTGGTGATGCTATAGGTCTCGCCCAACTTGACGAACGACTCGCGCTTGTCGTCGGTGGTGGAGTAAAGCACACTGAAGTTCTCCTCATGAATGGTTTGACCATCATTGTAGTTCTTCACCCAGAACGTGATTTCCTGCTCGTCGCCGGAGAGTGCGGGGCTGTAGAGCCAGTTGTTCTGCGATACGTCATAGCCTTCCCCGTTCACACGGTAGAGAGCGGCCAGGTACTTGTCGCCGTTGTGGGCCTTGAAGTCGGGCACCTGCTCGAGTTGTGCCTCCGTGAGCCAGCCGTTGGCTGGGTCGAAGAGCATGAATCCGTAGTTGGAACCCTGGTTCGGGAACTTATACTTCTCGAAGACGCCACCTGTCGTGCCGGCATTGACAGCCTCAGAGGTGAAGTCGCCAAAGTTGTCCTGACTCCATGACGTAGCGTTCTCGAAGCTCTCAGTCTTGGTCTCGGTGTCCGTGCTGACAGGCGTCCATGTGAGGCTCACGCCCTCCTCGGTGAGGACGGCCTCGGCGCTCTCGGGCTTCGGTTTCTCGCTCGTGAGGTACTTGACGTTGGTGGAGACGACATTGTCGTCCTCATTGAGGTCGTAGGCGTATTCCACCTCGGCCTTCAGTTCCACAGCCTCGTTTTGGTCGAGTTTATTGCTCTGGAAATCGAAGACCACGTCGGTGAAGTCGTAGGCACCCAGCGTCTCGGACATCTTCTTGGTCTCGACGAGCTCATCGTTGGCATAGAGTTTCACCTTGTAGTTATTGGCAGCGTTCTCGCCAAAGTTGTTTACGCGTACGCTCACCTTGGCCTTGCCACCCTTGAGCACTGTCTCGGGAGCCTCGATCTCAGCATTGAGGTCGTCGGTCTGCGTGTCGCGGATGAAGAGGCGATCGATGTAGAGGTCCTTGTAGGCTTCGGCCTGGACGGCGAAGTCGAAGGTGATGAAGGGCTCATTGGCCCATGGGCTGAGATCGATGCCAGAGGCGTGCCATTGGTCTGCCTCGAGGTTGGCATAGTCGATCACGCCAGCCACATGGCTCACGCCGTCGGGAGTCTCCACCTCGACGGTGATCTTGGCGTTGCTGCCCTCGGCGGCCTTGTGATGGAACATCAGTTTGGGAGCATCAACGCCACCCAAACGGATCTTGCCCGAGCCGAGGTAGGCGATGTCCTCCTTGTTTTTTGACACGATGTAGAAGCTACCGCCGTCGTTATCGACAGAATTGGTAGAAAGCTCGAAGTCGGACTTGCCGGTGCCCCAAGAGGACCACAAGATGCCATAAAACTTATAGTTCTTCACGCTGGCAAAGAACGGAATCTCGTAAGGTTTTCCCTGGATGTAAGAAGGCAATGGGACGTAGGAACTTTCGCCATACGAATTCTTTGCTTTGACAAAGAGTGTCTTCACGGTCTGCTCTGCTCCGTCGTTGGGATTGACGGCGTAGTCAAAGAAGGTCTTGCCTGTGGTCTCGCCGACTGGGGTGTAAGTGGGCTTGAAGTCGGCTCCATCCGACTCGGCGAGGGTGTAAGTGATCTTCTCGGGGTTGAGATAGCCACCCAAGCGACCTCTTGCGGGTGCTTCCCAATTGAAGCGGATGGAGTTGTCTCGTGTTTCCGTGTTCTTTTTGACGGGAGTGACGGGAGCGTCCTCTCCCACATAGATGGCAACGGGGGTGCAATAGAAACTGGCGCCCTTGTCGTTGACAGCGGCCACGCTATAGACGTTGATGCCATTGGTGGCGGTGTTGTCTGTGAAGGTCACCTTGCTGCCCGGAGCAGCAGCAGGAATCTCGGCAACCACCTGGCCCGTGCGGCGGAGCTGGAAGCCCGTGATTTTGTCTAAGGTTTCGCCGTTGAGACGCTTCGTAGGAGCGGTGAACGTGATTTGGGTGGAGAGTGCGCCCTGTGGGTCGGCCTCGGCTTCAAGACCTGTCACCTGGTCGGGAGCGAAGAAATCTACGCCTGCAGTCATTACAACATCGTCAATCTTGACACCCATAGCCTCGGGTTTCACGGAAAGGGCATGGAAGCCGAGATAGATGGTCTCGTCCTTGTCGGCGTCCAAAGTGAGGGTGACGGCCTCGAAGTCGGAACGCTTGATCATGTTTTGGGGCATCAGGGTCTTGGTCATTGCCTCTGGGGTAGGTGCTGTGCCATACTTCACCTCAAATTGCTCCTCATAGTACTTATATCTTCCTGAAAGACGGAAGGAAATCTTATACTGATGGTTGGCTTTGACGTGGAGGGCTGGAGAGACTAACCAGTCGTCGAAGGAATGTTTCTCCTCTCCGCGCAGTATTCTGGCGTAGCCGTCATTGTCGTTGAACATTCCAGGTTCCTCTATGCCCCAAGTGATACCGTCATTGTCGGCGTCGATCACTTTGAAGTAGGCCAAATCGGCTTCCGACTCAAAACCATTGGCGAAGGGCGGTGTGATAGGAGCACCGTAGGAAACGTAGTTGCTGACCATCTCCTCACCCATCGTGCCGTGGTTGTTTGGCGTGATACCGTAGCCATAGACGGCAGTCTCACCCTCGGGGAGTGTATCCTCAAACATAGTGCCCACATGGCCGGTCTTGATGACCTTGCCCTCAGGGTAGCGCTTGATGTCGTAGGTGAGTTCACCGACGTAGCCCTCGTTCTGGCCGCCTGCAGGAGCTTCCCATGTGACGGTAGCCTTGCCCGTATTGGTATCTACCGAGGTGTGGGCGTTGACGACGGGTTTCGGGGTGTCGAAGCCAGCATAGTAGCGGCTTGCAAACTTAGGACTGGGGCCTTCGCCGTTGCTGACAATGATGGTGATGGTGTTGTAGCCCTTGTTGAGCGTGACAGGTTGGGAGACAGCAGCACCCGGCTTGGTCCCGCCCTTGGCTATCTCTTCCTTGTCGTTGAGAATGGTGTAGGTGAGTTTGGAGTCGGTCAGGTTGCCACCAGCAAAGTTCTTGCTGGGTGCGGTAAACTGGATGTGGCCCGAAAGCGATCCGTCCACAAAGTCGAAATGCATCTGGTCGATGGCGGCAGGTGCGCCGTCGGCAGCCTTTGCCTTGGGAATAGTAAGAAGGGATATGATATTGTTGTTGGCAAAGTCGCCGATCTCCGTCAGCTGACCTGTTGCGAGATCGACAGTGTAGAGAGTGGATTTCTGATTGCTATCCACGCAATCCCAATAGAACGTGTTGGTAGTCTGGTCAATCTCACCACTTTGGTAGTAGAAACTGTCATCAGCCTTCTTCAGTTGTTTGCCCGTGGGGCCTACCAGAATTTCTTCGGCGGTGGAGGTGTCGATCTTATAGAGGTTGCCGTCCTCGGCAATACCATAGAGAATGTTGTCGCTGGTAATACCCATGGCTACATAGCTATGGCGCAGGCGGCCAATGGTGGAGCGGGTGATGTTCTCGTAGTCGGCTATACCCAACTCGTTGTTCGAACCATTGCCATCGAGGAAGCAGCCATAGACCGTGCCGTCGGCAGCGACGGCTGTCTCACAAGCGATGAGGGAGTAGTCCTCGATTCGTTTTTCGACCTTCTTCTCCCAGGTGTTGGTATCATAATGGTAGAAGTAGATCATATCGGTGCCCCAGAAGTTTTGGTACATGACGAAGTAGAGGTTGTCCTCAATCCATGCGCCCGCACCCGTGGCACGGAAGAATTCATCCTGGAACTGCTTCTTGACGGAGATGGGAGCTTCGGTGCCGAAGGTATATATACCATACTCGGGAGTCTCGGCTCCCCAAGTGGCATCATAGAGCACATTCCCCCAAAAAGTCATGGGCTTTGCGTCTTTGGCTCTTAATATAGGAACTTGGGGAGTCTGCTTTGTTTTGATGCCGGCCTCGATGTTGCGGTTGAGACGCACGAGGCTGTCTCTCTTCGCCATCTGAGGCACGAGTCTCTTGTGCAATAACGGGTGCTTGGCGATGTGTTCGTTCATCTTTGCCTGGCGCTCCGCGGGCGTCATCTTCTTAGAGACCCGGAGCTCGGTAGGAGGATTACTATCTTTAAGCCCTGATGGAGTTTTCTGGGCTTTGGCGTTGAGCGGCAGCAATAATACCGATGCTGCTACTCCAATGGCCATGAATGGGTTTTTGTTTTGCATAAGTTTTTTTTAAAACCCACCAGTGGAACTACTTGCATGCTAAATGAATCCCACCGGCAGGCGATGTATTGGTTGATGAATTGACGCTGCAAAAGTAAGCAATAGGCCAATAGGGCACAAATCGCCCTTCTCCACTTTCACGAAAATGGAGAGGAACGACCTAAAATGACACGATTTTAAAGCGTAAAAAAGATCAGATTTTTGTACAAAATAAACCGATTTTTCGATGGAATCGGCAAAAATGGTAGATTTAGGTGACTAAAACGAAGAAGCGGGAGAAAGTTATGCTCCCGTTTCTTTGTTGCGTCGGTCCTCGGCGACAAACTTCTGATAGACGGAGGGGGTGAGGCCCGTACACTTGCGAAACTGCTTGACGAAAGTGGTCTGCGATTTGTAGCCGACGCTCTGTCCGATGGCGGCAATGGTGAGCTGCGCATACTTTGCATTATTGGTTGTCAGACGCTCGCAGGCCTTCTTGATACGGTAGTCGTTGAGCACCTCGGTGAACGACTTGCCGAAGTGGTCGTTGACGACCATGGAGACGTAGCGCTCGTTGGAGTCGATGAGTTTGGCGAGGGTGGCGACGGTGAACTCTGGCTGGCAGTATTCGTCGGTCTCCTCCATCACTCTCCGTATGCCGTCGAGCAGCAGCTGTTTTTGGTCTTCCTTGAGAAGGTTGGTGGCGCGTGGGACTTTTTTCTCTCCCGTCTCCACATGATTGCGGTTGATGTCGTAGAGTTTGCGGTAGCTGGCCTCCAAATCACGTTTTTGGCGCACCACATAGAAGAGGAGCATGGAGACAAGAACTATGGCGAGGACGCTCACGAGGAAGAGCAACTGGTAGAGGCGGGCGTTTTGGCGGTGTATCTCCTCCTCTTGGTGGAGGCGCGTGATCTCCTTGTCGGTCTTATCGACTTCGTACATGAACTGCTGGTTCTTCACGACGTTGAACCGCTGCGAGTTGTAGATGGAGTCCATGAGACTGAGGTATTGCCTCTCATACTGCTGAGCGAGTGTGGCATTGCCCGTCTTGCGCTGTATCTGGGCCATGTCGCGCAGGGTCTCGGGGATGTAGTGGAGCATCTTCTCTCGCTCCGCATGATCGATGCAGAGGCTGATATAGTGCTTGGCCTGATCTATGTCGCCTAAGTTTTGGTAGTTGGAGTAGAGTTCGGCGTAGGCTGAGCAGATATAGGTAGGGGGCAGTTTGTTTCGGTTGCAGAAATCGGCGAGGTTGACCAGGATCTTGTTAGACTCGGCGTAGCGTGCCTCTTGTGAGGCCATCAAGGCGGTGGAGAACGAGAGAAAGAACTGGTCGATGGGAAGGTTGGGGCGAGGGGCGGCAAACAAGAGCTGGCGGTATTTCTTTGCGCCTTCGAGGTCTTTGCGGTTGATGCATACGCCAAAGAGGTTGGCCAGGATCCTGAACGTGAGTTCGTTGTCGTTCTTCGGACGGATCTGATAGGCTTTCTTGTAATAATCGAAGCCTTTGCCATAGTCCTTGAACATACAATAGACGTTGCCGATGTTCTTGTAGATCAAGGACAGATGGGCCTTGGAGGCAGAAGTCTCGCTGAGTTTCAGACCCTCTTGGTAGTTTTCCAGGGCGTTGATATAGTTGCCGCGGGCGTAAAAGATGTCGCCCACCTTGAGGTTGGCGAGCGAACAGTCGGTCAGTTCCTCGTCGGTCATGCGGTCGTTGGTGCGAGAGCAGACAAGCATGTACATCACCAGGGCCTTGTCCTCCTCCTTGTTTTGCAAGAACTGGTCGCCCTTGGAGAGGATCTTTTCCGACGCCCATCCCCTCACTTGGCGGATGAGGGGTGTGTACTTACTTTGGCTGGAGGCCAGCGATGTAAGCGAATGGATAAGTAGTATGAGGACCAGCAGCGTCCTGCCAATATGATTTTTCATTTTGTATCGTCTTATGAAGTGGGGCCTTGGGGCGGATGAAGCTGCCTGGCCTTCGCTGTGTAAGTGTTCTGATTTCGCCACATCGGGCAGGAGTGGCGCAACCTGTGTACAAAGTTAGCATTTTTTAGTCAAAAAAGAGCCCTTGGGGAAATAAAATCCCCATTATTTAGTATAGGAATCAATTATTTTTTATACCTTTGTACGCGAATATGGACACGGCGTTGCGTTGGTCCTTTCACAGGGTAACATCAACAAGATAGCAGCCTGTCTTTTGATAAGTGGACGGTATAAATATTATCAATACAAAACATTAATAATTCTATTATGATTTATTCATCGGAAGTAAAGAACATGTGCGTTGTGGCCAAAGGCCCCAACCATGGACCTGCTCCCATTCCTGAGGAGGGAAAGTGGGTTTATGCCAAGGAAATTGCTGATATTTCGGGTTACACCCACGGTGTGGGATGGTGCGCTCCCCAGCAGGGAGCCTGCAAGCTGTCTCTCAACGTGAAGGACGGTATCATCCAGGAGGCGCTCGTGGAGACCATCGGTTGCACGGGTATGACCCACTCTGCCGCCATGGCATCCGAGATTCTTCCGGGTAAGACGATCCTTGAGGCGCTGAACACCGACCTCGTCTGCGACGCCATCAACACGGCTATGCGCGAGCTCTTCCTCCAGATTGTCTATGGACGCACGCAGAGCGCTTTCTCTGAGGGCGGTCTGACCATCGGCGCCGGTCTTGAGGACCTGGGTAAGGGCCTTCGTTCACAGACGGGTACGCTCTATGGCACGGTGGCTAAGGGTACGCGCTACTTGGAGCTGACAGAGGGCTACATCACACGCCAGTTCCTCGACAAGGACAATCAGGTCTGCGGCTACGAGTATGTTCATCTCGGCAAGATGATGGAGGCTATCAAGAACGGTATGGACGCCAACGAGGCTGTGAAGAAGTTCACGGGCAGCTATGGTCGTACCACTGCCGAGCAGGGTGTTGTTAAAGCGATTGATCCACGTAAAGAATAATAAGGAGAAACATAACTATGATTAGAAAGGTAAGTTACGAAAGTCAGGAGCGTCGTGAGGCGCAGGTTCTTGCAGCTCTCAACGCTGAGGGCATCAAGAGCGTAGAGGAGGCTAATCAGATCTGCGACGAGGCAGGTGTTGATCCTTATCTGATGTGTGAGGAGACGCAGCGTATCTGCTTCGAGAACGCCAAGTGGGCCTATGTCTGCGGTGCTGCTATTGCCATCAAGCGTGGATGCAAGACTGCTGCCGACTGCGCAGAGGCTATCGGTGTGGGTCTGCAGGCATTCTGCATCCCTGGTTCTGTGGCCGACGACCGCAAGGTGGGTCTGGGTCACGGCAACTTGGCTGCCCGTCTGCTCCGCGAGGAGACGAAGTGCTTCGCCTTCTTGGCTGGTCACGAGTCGTTTGCTGCTGCCGAGGGTGCCATCAAGATTGCTGAGATGGCCAACAAGGTGCGCAAGAATCCGCTCCGCGTTATCCTCAACGGTCTGGGCAAGGACGCTGCCATGATCATCAGCCGTATCAACGGCTTCACCTATGTGAAGACGGAGTTCGACTACTACACGGGCGAGCTGAAGGTCGTGGATCGCACGGCTTACTCCGATGGTCCTCGTGCCAAGGTCAACTGCTACGGTGCTAACGACGTACGCGAGGGTGTGGCTATCAACTGGAGCGAGGATGTCGATGTGTCTATCACTGGCAACTCCACCAACCCGACCCGCTTCCAGCACCCGGTAGCTGGTACGTACAAGAAGGAGCGCACGCTCGCCGGTAAGCCCTACTTCTCAGTGGCTTCTGGTGGTGGTACGGGCCGTACGCTCCACCCGGACAACATGGCTGCTGGTCCTGCTTCCTACGGTATGACCGACACCATGGGCCGTATGCACTCCGACGCTCAGTTTGCAGGTTCTTCTTCAGTGCCTGCTCACGTCGAGATGATGGGCTTCCTGGGTATGGGCAACAACCCGATGGTAGGTGCTACGGTGGCTATCGCCGTTGCCCTCGATCTCGCACTGAACAAGAAGTAATTCTTCGCTCTTAGCGAGATTTACATAATATGACGACTCCCATATTCCGCAAGGATTATGGGAGTCTTTTTTAGTTTTTTAACTTGAGGAGCGCATGGGGTTTCAAATGAAAAGTATATATTTGCATTTGAATACTATTATTTGCAATGGAGACAATGAACAGAACAAAGGAGTTCGACCGTCTCGCCTTTACGGTGTTGGCTATCGAGGCTTCTGCGCAGAAGATGAATATATCGCCGTCGGAGATGAGAAGGCGACTGGAGAAGGTGGGGCTTATCAAGAGTCTCATACAAGATTGCTACGACACTTTGCATACCGAGAGCCGCGAAGCCGTAGCGAACGATGTCGTTGAGGCTCTGAAAAATTGGGAAAAAGAATAAATGGAAAAGCAATTTGCAGTTTAAATCATACGAAAGGGTATAGTTATGTTGGACTTCTTATTATGGAACAAAATAGCACGCATCATAGCACAGCTTGCCGATACGTTGCACATATCTACCGATAGATCATTGCAGATATTCTATGACTCTGACGTCTGCCGTATGCTTCACGACAAAGACCTCGGGCTGCATCTGATGAGCGACACATACATTGTAAACGACTTGATAGCGGAGCTGAGGAATAAGCAATAGATTTCTAAAATACATAGAGTAGTTTGGTATGAATATAATAGATGACGCAATTAGTACTGAGGCAACGAGAAAAAATGTTCGTTTAATGATTCCGGTTATGATACATTGGGCAAAAACAGGTCACAACGAGCATACTTATGGGGATTAGGCTCATGCGATAGGCAAGTCTAAGTTTTTGGGAATTGGTCATGCCTTGTATTTCGTACAACAAGTGCTGGATAATTTGTCAACTAAATCAGGTCGCGAAATTCCAACGCTTAATTCTCTTTGTAAAAATGCCAAGACAATGCTTCCTTCTGAAGGCTTTGAGTTCGTCAGTCCTCAATACAACGATTTGGACGAGAATGGTAAACGTGTGTTTGTGAAAGGGCTTGATAGTAATGCTATGAATTTTCCTCATTGGGATTGGGTCTTAAAAGAATTAGAATTGAAAGAAGCCGTTCCATTTACAGAAAAACAACTGGAAGCAATAAAGAATCCTCGTTGTATTTATGGTGGGGAGGGAGAAGAGCATAAAGCCTTGAAAGAATATATCTGTCAGCATCCCGAAAGTATAAACTATAAGGATGTTGATTTTGCAGAGACAGAACATATCCTGCCTTCTGGAGATAGACTTGATGTCTACTTTGAACTTTCTGACGGCACACATGTTGCTATAGAAGTTAAACCAGGTATTTCTCCAGACCAAGATATTGCTCGTGGTGTTTTTCAATGTGTGAAATATTATGCTGTTATGGACGCACTAAGGAATATAGAATGTAAAGACTATGAGATTAAGGTGCTTTTGGTGACAGCAGGAAAAATTTCTTCTCAAAACAAAGTACTTGTAGAAGAACTTGATGTTGAATATGTAGAAGGTTTCAAATATGAATAGGGAAGATTATATAACATTTATAGACGGGGGAACATCTGATGGAGTAGGTTTCTTTGTTGGCAATCTCTTTATTACAGCAGGTCATGTGTTTAATGAAGGTCAAATTCATTCAATCTACTTTAACGGACAGAGAATAGTATTGAATAAGAACGAGGCTATATTCTTCAATTCTCCGAATGGAGATATTCCCAATCCAAATAAACCTGATGTTGCTATATTCAATTGTACGGGTGTTAATAGTCCTCTCGTTTTTGCAGAAGATATGCCTATTATCGGTCAAGAACTAACTAATATTTCAAGGCGTAGAGTGGTTGTAGATGATATCCATTCTGGTCGTTCTTCAATCTTCACAAAGAAAGAGGTCATTCAAATGCATACTTGTATAGGAAAAGTGACACATACAACAGATTATTGTGAATGTCATACAGACAAGATCCTACGCAAAGGAGATAGTGGTAGTCCCTTGATGAATGGTAATACTGTATATGGAGTATTGATAGCTGGAGAACCAGGAACTCCTAGATGTGTGTTTCAATCGTCTGCAAGCATTGTCACGTTAATTAGGAAAGGTAATGAATGAACTATACTACATAAAGCAAATCTGAAACCTCCTTGGCATGGGTAACAACCCGATGGTAAGTGCTTCTGTAGCTATCGCCGTAATTGTAAACGACTTGATAGCGGAGCTGAGGAATAAGCAATAGAAAAAATATGGATAAAGGGCAATTTTTATTATATCAAACTCCTGACGGCGATTCACAGATAGAGGTGAAACTGCAAAACGATACCGTCTGGCTCTCGCTTGACCAGATGGCAGAGCTCTTCCAGCGCAACAAATCCACTATTTCACGACACATAAAGAATGTGTTGGAGGATGGGGAGTTGGAGGAAAAATCAGTTGTTGCATTTTTTGCAACAACTGCAGCTGATAGTAAAACATACTCTGTAGTTTACTACAACCTCGACATGATAATCAGCGTAGGCTACCGCGTGCATTCCTATCGTGGCGTTCAATTCAGAATATGGGCGACAAAGGTATTGAAGGAGTACATCGTTAAGGGGTTTGCCATGAACGACGACCTGCTGAAACGTGCAGGAGAAGGCAACTACTTTGACGAGTTGCTTGCAAGAATACGCGACATCCGCTCCAGTGAGAAGGTGTTCTACCGCAAGGTGCTTGAGATATATGCTCTCAGCATCGATTACGATCCGCGAGTGGAAATGACACAGAAGTTCTTCAAGACTGTACAGAACAAGATGCATTATTCGGTTCATGGACATACTGCGGCAGAAATAATATACGAGCGAGCCGATTCCGAGAAAGACTTTATGGGACTTACAACGTGGTCGGGAGCTATGCCTACAAAACCAGAAGCAGAAATAGCCAAGAACTATCTCACCCACGAAGAAGTAAAGTCCTTGAACCGCATCGTGAGCCTGTATCTTGACTTCGCCGAAATGCAAGCCGAGGAACACCGCCCTATGTATATGAAGGACTGGATTAATATTCTCGATGACTTCCTCCGTATCTCCCGAAAAGACATCCTCACTCATGCAGGTAAAATCTCCGCCAAGCTCGCCAAAGAGAAAGCCGACCATGAATACGACAAATTCAAGGAACGTACCAAGAATGACCTTTCACCTGTAGAGATTCACTTCTTGGAGAATTTTGAGCGTGAACAGAAGAGGTTGATGAGAGGAGACAAGAACGAGGAAAAGTAAGAACAATAATATTTCACCTTATTACATATAGGGAACTTACTACTCGTAGCTCAGATAAATATTGTAATTTTGCACTCGGATTCAGGCGTTATTGGTACAAGATGATGCCAACAGTCCGAAAATAGTTCTTTTAAATATTAACTCCGAAGACTGAAATGCTGAAATATGCTATTGGTTTACAACGGATTATGGACAAAGGATAAAGCGAAGCCAAGAAGATTGCCGACCGTATGACCGACACCATGGGCCGTATGCACTCCGACGCTCAGTTTGCAGGTTCTTCTTCAGTGCCTGCTCACGTCGAGATGATGGGCTTCCTGGGTATGGGCAACAACCCGATGGTAGGTGCTACGGTGGCTATCGTCGTTGCCCTCGACCTCGCTTTGAACAAGAAGTAATCTCGCTTGGAGCAAGAAATAAGGCTTGCTTATTGCAAGAAATAAACTAAAAAAAGAAAGGCTGGTTCCCAAAAGGAGCCAGCCTTTCTTTTTGCAAGCGATCCTTCCTGGCCCTTGTGTTTTGCTCGAGTCAATGGAGAATGGCTTGCTGGCGTGCTATAGGAAGGCCTATTGGCAAGAAGCCCCGACGGTACAGGAGTTTGTACAGTCGGGGCTTCTCGTGCTGGTAGAGCGGGTGTGGGCGGTCGTTAGTCTATGTTTGGTTCTGGCTCGTGCTGCTTCACGCCCATGCGCGCCTCAACGACATTGACCACATAGTCGCCCAGGTGCTCGCACTCGTTGATGAGGTCCATATACATCGTGCCACTGGCATAGGAGTACTTGTGCTCATTGACATCATTGATGTTCTGGTTCTTCAGTTGGTTGCGGTAGTTGTTGATCTCGTTCTCGATGTTGAAAGAACGGTTGACGTCCACGCTGCCGCGGTGGGCCACCAGGATCTGTGTCATCTGCTCCAGCGCATCGTCGGTCAGTTCAAACATCTGGTGGAGATGGTTGTACTGATCCTCGGTAAACTCATCTTTGCCCGAACGCTTTCTGCTGATGATGCGCGCCATGTTGTAGCAGGCGTCACCGATAGACTCCAGTTCTGAGATCTCGCGCAGCATGGCTCGCACCTTCTCCTTGGTGTCGTCGCTCAGATGGGCGTCGCTCACCTGGTCGAGATATTTGGCAATCTCTATCTCCATGTTGTCTGAAATGCCCTCGTATTTCTCGATGCGCGAATAGAGTTTGACGAAGGCCTCGCCATCTTGCTCCCCGAGCAACTCGCGCACCATTCCAAACATTCTATGGATGCGCCCAGAGAAGGAGTGGATCTCCTTGGAGGCTTCCAGTACGGCAAATTCTGGGGTTTTCATGATGCCAGCCTGGATGAAGCGCAGGCGGAAGTCCTCCTCGTCTTGCTTGGCCTTGGGCTTGATGATCAGGCAGACGATACGCTCTATCTGGGGTATGAACCAGATGAGCAGGAAGGTGTTGGTGACATTGAAGCAGGTATGGAACGCTGCCAGCACAATCGGAAGGAGGACTGCCTTCTGTGTCTGAGAGGTACCAGCACCCGTTGGATCGTAGCCTACCAAAGAACAGACCGCATCGACAAAGGGATAGAAAAGGCAGAGCACCCAGACCACGCCAAAGACGTTGAACACCAGGTGGGCCAGGGCCGCCCTTCGGGCTTGTGTGTTGGCTCCCAGCGCCGCGAGGTTGGCCGTGGCCGTCGTGCCGATGTTCTCGCCCAGCACAAGGGCAATGCCAAAGTAGATCGGAAGGACGCCCGTGGAGCACAGCAGGATGGTGATGGCCATGACAGCTGCGCTGCTCTGCACGATGCAGGTGATGAGGGTGCCAATGAGCACGAAGACCACTATGTTGAAATGGCTATGGGTGTCAAAGGAGGAGAAGAAGTGGATGGCGTCAGGATTGTGTTCCAAATCAAGTTCTTTGCCAGCTGCCGATAGCAGGACAAGGGCAAAGAACAGAAACGCAATGCCAAAGAGAAAATCGCCGATGAAGCGCCTTCGCTTCGAATAGATGAGCATGATGCCGATGAAGAAGGCAGGAAAGACGACCATGGTCAGATCGACGTTGAAGCCAAGCGACATGATCCACGCCGTGAGCGTGGTGCCGATGTTCGCACCCATGATGACGGAGATGGCTTGGGCAAGGGTCAATAGACCGGCATTGACAAAGCTCACCGTCATGACGGTGGTGGCGGAAGAGGACTGGACGGCACAGGTGACAAACATTCCCGTGAGCATTCCTGTGAAGCGGTTGGTGGTCATTGCTCCCAAGATGTGGCGCAGTTGAGAGCCGGCCATCTTCTGGAGCGCCTCACTCATAACCTTCATGCCATAGATAAGCAGGGCCAACGCGCCCAAAACTTTCATGAAGATGATCAGATAGTCGCTGGTGTGCATATTGTGTGATGTTGTTGTGATGATATCATCAATAGGAGCTGGTACACATTGACTGTTTCAATTCCGTTGCAAAATTACAAAAAAAGACTCGTTTTCCATCATGTCGTGCTTCTTTTTTGTTGGCAAAAGGTCATAAAAAGGCCAATGGTGCAATAATTCGGTGCAGATTTCGTTATCTAAAGGCAGTTATTTAAAAATTCAAAGATATGAAGCTACAAAGATTGAAGTCTGTTCTTTTCTCTGTTTTCGCCGTTGTGACGGTTTGTCTGTTGGGCAGCTGCCACCGTGTGACCCCGCGTTGGACCAATAGCTATTTCCATCGGGAGGCCAACGTGAAGCGGATCTGCGACACGATGGCAGGCACTTACGATATGAGCTACTTTCGCATCTACCGCACTGACCTGCGTGGTGGGCAGGATGTCGTCAAGGATAGTGTGATACGGGCCATGCTACCCGATTCTGCTGCGCCGCTGCAATACGTCGTAGGTGGCTATGGGGACCAGCGCATTACCATCCCCAATTTCCCCATCAGCCTCGTGGCGCCCTGTCTGAAGGATACGGCCCTGGCGCGTGCTGTTGCTTCTGCGCCGCTGCAGAACCTGTTGGTCAGATATGGGTTGTCCGGAGGCCTTTCGGACAAGGAGTCGGAGGGTTATGTGCGCCTTGCACCTGAGCCTCTGTCGCTGTCGCTCAATGTTGGTGGCAAACAATGCGTCGTGGAGTTTGACTTTGATTGCGCTATCTTTATCGGTATCGATGGTGAAGATCCCACTACGCTGAAGGTCTCCCCGCTGGAATTTTCCCTCGACGACGTGAAGATCTTGGGAGGCAGCAATCAGGACTTTGGCGACGGTTGGTCGAACGGACCGACGTTTGATATCTATATTAACGGTGAACGAGTTGACCAGGCCGGTCAGCCCGTGCGCCGTAGATAAGGATTTCATCTAAAGATAAAGTATAGAAAACCTAAGATAATGCGTATGGCTACTCATCCTCTCTGGAACGATGACTACTGGCTGCTCGTGCTGCAACTCTACCTGAAGCGTCCTACGGGCGTGAAGGCTGTGTATGCGCGTGAGGCTGTTGACCTTGCTGTGGAACTACATCTTCCGCCCCCATTCATTCACCAGCAACTGCAGGAGATGGACCGTCGTGACCGCCTGGTGCTACAACTGGTCTGGAATACTTACGCCCAGAAGCCGCGTCGGCTCGCAAAAGACATTGCGCGGCTGCGGAAGATGAAGGGGTTCGGTTGTGAGCAGGCCTTCTACGAGGGGGTGGAGGTGCGCAACACGTTTGAGGACTTCTTTCTGCCATTGACCGAAGACCACGAATTGAAACCTGTCATGCTGGTCCTCATCCTTGATCTCTACTTCCGGCTTGTGCCCCATACTATGGTGGTGGACACGCCCGAGGTGGCAGAACTGGCGCGTCTGATGAAACTGAAGCCCGAGAAGGTGGTGCAGGTGCTGGAGACCTTCCAAGCCTGCGATCCTTATCTGATGCGTACTACCGACTCTCCCCTCCCCCTTTTGGCTCCGTGCCAGCAGGTGTGGAACCGCTACGCCAATGGTCAACCCACACTATTGGAGGAGCAGGCAGAGGCGTTTCGTGCCTATTTTGAGTGAAATGTTGTGTTGCAGTACAATACAAGCGCAATATAACTCACTACGCTTCAACAATCACCATACAACAAACGACGATATAATAAGTGGCAATACAACAAAAGGATTCCTCTCTTCGGAAAGGAATCCTTTTGTATGTTGTCCTAAGCGGATTCGAACCACTACAAACAGAACCAAAACCTGTTGTGCTACCATTACACCATAGGACAAAATCCAGGTGCAAAGTTACGGAGATTTTCTTATATTGCAAAATTTTGTGGTCAAAAATGCAATAGATGGCTCCATCTTTTGCCCAGCGGAATCATTTTCAGAACATCTTGATGACGCGGCGCAGTCCTGCTACGAGCGTATCGACCTCCTCTCGCGTGTTGTAGAAGGAGAACGACGCGCGCACGGTGCCGAGTATGCCGAGGCGGTCCATTAGGGGTTGGGCGCAATGGTGGCCTGTGCGCACAGCAATGCCCAGTTGGTCGAGGAGCGTGCCGAGGTCGGCATGGTGGATATCGGCGACGTTGAAGGAGATGACGGCGTCAGCCTCCATGTCTTTGCTGTGGCCATAGATGTGCATTCCTTCGATCTCGCGGAGCTGCTGCAGGGCGTAGTCGGTGAGATCGTGCTCATACGCCTGAATGTTCTCCATGCCAATAGCTGAGACGTAGTCGATCGCCTTGGCAAGTCCGTTGGTGGCGATGTAGTCAGGCGTTCCAGCCTCAAACTTCAGTGGCGGACGCTCGAAGGTGGTGTGGTCGAAACTCACCCGCTCGATCATCTCGCCACCCCCTTGGTATGGCGGCAGTCTGTCGAGCCACTCCTCCTTGCCGTAAAGCACGCCTACCCCCGTGGGCGCATAGACCTTGTGGCCGCTGAAAGCGAGGAATTCACAATCCAAGTCCTGCACATCGACCCTCATGTGAGGGATGCTCTGTGCGCCATCGATCATCACGGGTACTCCGTGGCTGTGGGCGATGCGGATGATCTCCTTGACGGGATTGACCGTGCCCAGGACGTTGCTGACGTGCATGACGCTAACGAGCTTTGTCTTCTTGCTAAACAACTTTTCGTACTCGTCAAGGAGCAGCGCACCGTCGTCGCTCATGGGAATGACCCGCAGGCGGATGTTCTTGCGTCGTTGCTGCAGTTGCCAGGGGACAATGTTGGAATGGTGCTCCATCGTGCTCACGATGACCTCGTCGCCTTCCTCCATGCAGCCCTCCACGAAGGACGAAGCTACGAGGTTCAGGCTCTCCGTTGTGCCCCGCGTAAAAACGATCTCGCTGGTGGAACGGGCGTTGACGAATTTCCTGACCGTTTCGCGGGCCGCCTCGTGGAGGTCAGTGGCCTGCTGTGAGAGCCAGTGGACACCACGGTGGACGTTGGCATTGACGTTCAAATACTCGTCGCGCATGGCATCAAGCACGCAGAGCGGCTTCTGGGTCGTGGCACCGTTGTCGAGATAGACCAGCGGACGGCCGTAGATCTCACGGCTGAGAATGGGGAAGTCTTTCCTTATTTTTTCTATATCCAACATGGCTTTACGCTTCTTGCTTTTGATGAATGAATCCTGCCGGCCCTACTGGCACATTTTGCAGCCTACACATTTGCTCAGTTCGCCACGGAAACGCTTTTCCACCAGGTAGTGGAGACGGTCGCGCAGCGGTTCGAGGTCCATCTTGTCGATGACCTCGTTGATGAAGGCAAACTCCAGGAGCAGTTTGGCCTCCTTCTGGCTGATGCCGCGCTGCTGCATATAGAAGAGCGCAGCATCGTTGAGCTGTCCTATCGTGGATCCGTGCGCACATTTCACGTCGTCGGCATAGATTTCCAGCATCGGCTGTGTGTACATCCTTGCCGTCTTCGTGGCCACGAGATTCTGGTTGGTCTCCTGCGAGGTGGTCTTCTGTGCTCCGTGGCGTACGAGGACGCGTCCAGCGAAAGCACCCACCGCCTCGTCGTCGAGCACATACTTATAAAGCTCGTTGCTCGTGCAGTGAGGCACCTGGTGGTCGATGAGCGTATTGTTGTCCACGTGCTGTTTTCTGTCCGCAATGACGCAGCCGCTGCAGTAGCACTCCGCGCCCTCGCCCTTGAAGACCAGGTCGAGGCGGTTGCGCGTCACGCCGTTGTGGAGCGTTATCACATTGTGGTTGACCCTACTGTCGCGCTGCTGCTCTATATAGACGTTGCTCACGCGATGGTTCTTGTAGTGGGTCTCCTCCATGCAGTAGAGGTCGAGCGATGCGTTGTCGCCGACATAGGCCTCGATGACCTGTGTGGCGAGGAAGTCGTGGTCGTCGGCGGTATGGTCGCAGAACAGAAATTTAGCCTTGGCACCCTCCTCCATCACGATGAGCACGCGTCGGTTGACCATCATGCTCACGTCGGCGCGCAGGATGTTGATAATCTGCACACACTTTTCCATCTGTACGTTTTTCGGCACATAGATGAAGAGGCCGTCCTGGGCCAGCATCGTGTTGAGCGCCGTGATGGCGTCCTCCTCCGTCTTGGCGATGCGCGCATAGTAACGAGCGATGAGTTCGGGATGCTCCTCGGCCGCCTTTCTCAGCGATCCGATGACGACTCCCTCCTCGGGCTGCACGTTGGGCAGGCGCTTCTCATAGAACGCATCGTTGACGACAAAATAGAGCAGCGTGCTCAGGTTGGGCACGTCGCAGCGGAAGGCCGCATAGGGATCGACAGGAAACTCGATGCGATTGATGTTCAGACCGTAGTTGGGAGCGAAGATCTTCTCCAAGTCGGTGTACTTATATCGCTCCACCTTCCTTGTCGGGAAGCCCTGGCGGCGGAAGTCTTCGAAGGCGCGGTCGCGGACGGCGTTCATCACCTCTGCGCTATGCTCCTTGATGGCTTCCGAAGCCTCTGTGTATAGGTCTATGTATTGCTTTTCTGCTTCGGTCATCCTTGGGTCTCCTCTCCTTTCACTTCCTCCTTGATCCAGTCGTAGCCGAGCTTTTCAATTTCCTTCGCCAGCTCCGGACCAGCAGTCTTGACGATGCGGCCCTGCCAGAGGACGTGGACCACGTCGGGCTTGATCATGTCCAGCAGTCGCTCGTAGTGGGTGATAACGATGGCGGAAGTCTCTGCCGAGTGCATCTTGTTCACGCCATTGGCGACGATGCGCATGGCATCGACATCCAGTCCCGAGTCGGTCTCGTCGAGGATGCTGAGCTTCGGTTCGAGCATGGCCATCTGGAAGATCTCGTTGCGCTTCTTCTCTCCGCCGGAGAATCCCTCGTTGACGGATCGGTGGGCGAGTTTCGGATCGAGTTCTACGATCTGGCGCTTCTCGCGCATGAGTTTCATGAAGTCGGCAGCCTTCAGCGGCTCCTTGCCCTCATACGCGCGCTTGGCGTTGATGGCCGCCTTCATGAAGTTGGTCATGCTCACGCCCGGAATCTCCACGGGGTACTGGAAAGAGAGAAACAGACCTTCGCGGGCTCGGTCCTCGGGCTTCATCTCCAGCAGGTTCTTGCCGTTGAAGAAAGCCGTTCCCTCGGTGACGGTGTAGAGCGGGTTGCCCGTCAGCACCGCGCTGAGGGTCGATTTTCCCGACCCGTTGGGTCCCATGATGGCGTGGATCTCACCGTCTCTGACCGTGAGGTTGACGCCTTTCAATATCTCTTTGCCTGCGATGGTGGCGTGCAGGTTTTTTACCTCAAGCATATCTATAAGGATTTGGTTGTCGTTTGATAGTTATAACAGGAAGATGTTGATGATGTCCTCGATGAGGTCGCCGAGAATCCGCCCTTTCTTGTAGCGGTCTCTGTCGCGCCATTCGTCCTCCTGCTCGAAGAGTGAGGGTGGGTCTGGTACCCAGAAGGGCCCCACCTTGAAATGGCTCACGTCCACTTTCCGTTTGGTCTTTGCGCCGTGGAGCATGATCGACGGTGCGGTTATGGTGTCGCGCTCCACCTCCAGCTTGATGAGATACTGGCGGTAGGGCTGCGGCGTCCAGCGTGGGACGGGTGTGGAAGCCGCCGACGGCAGCAGGGCTGTCAGCAGCAGGGTGGCCACAAGGGCTGGGCCCATGATCATCTTTCTTCTCATTGCTCCTCCTTCTTTTGTTGGTCTTGCTGCGTCGTGGTGTGTATGATGGTGCAGTGTGGGACCAAGTGCGGCCCAATGGATGCGTTATCCCACCGTGCCCTCCAGCGAGACGCTGAGCAACTTCTGTGCCTCGACGGCAAACTCCATCGGCAGCTTGTTAAGCACCTCCTTGGCGTAGCCGTTGACGATGAGTCCCACGGCCTCCTCCATCGGGATGCCCCGCTGGTTGCAGTAGAAGAGCTGGTCCTCCGAGATCTTGGACGTGGTCGCCTCGTGCTCGAATACTGCGGTGTCGTTGTGGGCGTCCATGTAGGGGAACGTGTGAGCTCCGCAGTCGCTGCCGAGCAGCAGCGAGTCGCAGCTGGAGTAGTTGCGCGCATTGTCGGCGTTGGCCGTAGCCATGACGAGGCCGCGGTAGCTGTTCTGGCTGTGTCCGGCGGAAATGCCCTTGGAGATGATGGTCGAACGCGTGTTCTTGCCGATGTGGATCATCTTTGTGCCCGTGTCCGCCTCCTGGTAGTTGTTGGTCACGGCCACGCTGTAGAACTCCGCTACGGAGTCGTTGCCGCGCAGCAGACACGAGGGATATTTCCACGTGATGGCCGATCCCGTCTCCACCTGTGTCCAGGAGAGTTTGGAGTGGTCGCCGCGCAGGTCGCCACGCTTCGTCACGAGATTGAGCACGCCGCCCCGTCCGTGTTCATCGCCTGGATACCAGTTTTGGACGGTGGAGTATTTCACCTCGGCCCGGTCCATGACGATGATCTCGACGATGGCCGCATGGAGCTGGTTCTCGTCGCGCATTGGGGCCGTGCAGCCCTCCAGGTAGGAGACGTAGGAGTCGTCGTCGGCCACGATGAGCGTGCGCTCAAACTGTCCCGTGTTGCGGGCGTTGATGCGGAAATAGCTGCTCAGTTCCATCGGGCAGCGTACACCCTTGGGGATATAGACGAAGGATCCGTCGGAGAACACCGCCGAGTTGAGCGCGGCAAAGAAGTTGTCGCCGTAGGGGACGACCGTGCCCAGATACTGCCTGACGAGGTCTGGGTGGGTCTGTATGGCCTCGCCGATGGAGCAGAAGATCACGCCCTTCTCCCGCAGTTTCTCCTTGAATGTGGTCTTGACCGACACGGAGTCCATGATGGCATCGACCGCCGTGCCGCTCAGTGCGAGTCGCTCCTCCAGGGGAATGCCCAGTTTGTCGAAAGTCTTCTCCAGTTCGGGGTCTATCTCCTTGTTCTGCGGCTTCTTCGCCAGCGGGTCTGCATAGTAGGAGATGGCCTGGTAGTCGATGGGCGGGATGTGCACATGTCCCCATGTGGGCTGCTTGAGCGTCTGCCAATGGCGGAAGGCGCGTAGGCGAAACTCCAGCATCCACTCGGGCTCGTGCTTCTTTTGTGAGATCAGGCGCACGATGTCCTCGTTGAGACCCACGGGGATGATGTCGGTCTCCACGTCGGTGGTGAAGCCGTACTCATATTTCTTGTCGGCTATCTCCCGCACCAATGCGTTCTTCTCTTCTTTTATTTCTTCCATTGTTTGAATGGTTCTGCTTTGAAAAACAGGCCGCAAGCGGCGCGCCGTCCTTTTGCGGTCGGCTGCCGTTGTGGCCATATTTTAATAAGGTAGGGGGTCGGCGGCTGCCGAGGGGCGGGGCGCAGGCTGGAGGCCCCGGCGGCAGCAAGGTG
>OGOW01000647.1_pt1 | contig 37877 bp, 49 predicted proteins | sample 1552781 | NCBI WGS metagenome assembly OGOW01 (sample SAMEA2580145, study PRJEB22360) | human gut metagenome | biome: human gut; feature: human-associated habitat; material: faeces | place: Denmark | collected 2008/2010
GAGCCTATTATATGCCGGGCGAGAAGGTACAGATTGACTACCACAAGCACAATCCGTATACCGGAAGCGACTTCTGGGATGACTGCAATTTGTTCGGATTGAGCAGTATCTCGATAGGAGAGGCAGAAGTTCTCCCAGAAACCTACGAGAACATGCAAGACACCATGTTCCAGTACAGTGCGATGAAGGAATATAGCCGGACAACATACAGATACAATCCAGTTGATTATTTGAGCAGATACAAAGAGACGCCGCAGATTGAAATGCTTGTGAAGATGGGACTGACAGGAGTGGTGAGAAGTCTGCTCAAATGCAGATACGGGATAGTAGCAGACATTGATGCAAAGAGACCGGACCAGTTCCTGGGAATCCGGAAGTGCCGTGTTCGCCAGCTGATCGAGAAGAACGGAGAACTGAATGTCCTGGAGACAATGCAGATGGAGTACCGGATGGGAGCAGAGTGGTCAGATGAGCAGATGGAGCATATCACAGAAGCTGATCTAAAGAGGGGTCAGATTGAAATAGCCACAACGTATATGAGTGTGCAACAGTTGCTTAACCGTATCCAAAAATATGCAGAATGCGAATGGGAAACGGGATGCACAAATGTCAGGCAGAAGCTACAGGCTACAGCTACAACTTATATCGATTATCTGAACATGAGAGTTGCACTAGGGTACGATCTGCATAACACAGTATATCAGCAGCCGAGAGACCTGACAGCGGCACACGCAAAGATGGTAATGGAGAGCAGTAAAAAAGAGGCAGACAAACGTCTCGCTGGAGTCAAAATCAGATTCCCAGAAATCAGAAAAGACTACAGAAAGTTGCGAAACCGTTATTTTTACGAGGATGAAAATCTACTCATCCGCCCGGCCAGGTCAGCAGAGGAAATTGTGATGGAGGGACGGATCCTGCATCACTGCGTAGGAGGTGACAATTACCTTGACAAACATAACAGAGGCGAGAGCTACATCCTGATGGTGAGGCAGCAGTCGGATCCGGAATTACCATACATCACAGTGGAGATAGAGGCAAAAACAGACAGGATAAGACAGTGGTATGGGGCAAACGATAAAAAGCCGGATGAAAAAAATATGCAGAAATGGCTTGATGACTACATAAAGAAGCTGAAAAGCGGATCACTGGCAGCAGGCATAACGATAAGATACAAAGCAGAGAGTAAGATGGCAACAGATGCACAGCGGATCTGCGTAGCAGGATAACTAGGAGGAAAGAATGGAAAACGTAATTGAAAAATACAGGTCCTATCAGGAATATAAAGCAGAACTGGATTCTGAATTGAGCAAAACAGCGGAGGGATTTGTCCGGATCGGATACTTGCTGAGACTGGCGGAGGATACGGACATCCTGAAAGAGTCCGGTTATAACTCTGTCTTAGAGTTCGCACAGGCGGAGTACAACATCGACAAGACGCAGGTGTCCAGATTTATAAATATTAACAAAAAGTTTTCCGAGGGCGGTTACAGTGACCGACTGCAGGAGAAGTACCGTGGCTTCGGGTATTCTAAACTGACACTCATGATGCAATTGCCGGATACGGTAAATGAGGAACTGACACCGGACTACAGTAAGTCAGAGATCCAGCAGATCAAGAACCAGATTGATGAAGAAAATAAGACAACGGATTTGGAAATCATGATGGAAGGACAGGATCCTGTGATGGAGGAAGCAGAGGACGATCTGTGCAGGGCAGTGAGACAGCTGGCCGGGGATATTCAGGATGGTGAGGAGATTCCGAGGCTGTATAAGGAGATCTGGACAGCGGGCAGAACGGGACTGACAGCGGAAGATCTGCAGGTGATCATGACACCGGCCGGACAGAGGATGTACACCATGCGTATCCAGGGGATGGGCGGACGAAACCTATCCCTAAAGGACCATAACAATGGTGACAGCGTTGCACTGATCAATATGCGAACAGGAGAAAAGCAGGAATATACATGGAATCGATTGCTGGAGGTATGGCGGCACTTGGTCAGTGGCGGTGCCACCTATCAGAAAGCGTGGCAGCAGCTCTACGGAAAGCCGTGGCCGGAAGAAAGGAAAATTGCACCGGTGCAACCGAAAGAGGAGAAGAAACCGGCACCTAGAAAAGAGACGAAGGTATCTCAGCCGAAGAAACCGGAACCGGTAAAAGCATCGGAGAAGACTGCGGAACCTGTGGAAGAACAGAGGCAGCAGGCGCCGGAAATACCGCAGAGCAAGTGGCCCAGTACATATAAGCCCGGTGACATTGTGATGAATACATTATCAACGGAGTGCGGAGAACTGGTGGAGCAGACCGCAAAAGAAAAGATCTGGCTGTTCCGGCCGACAGCACCGGCTGGGGATCCTTATAATTTATCGGAGGACTATTTTAAGACAGGACGGGCACCGGAAGAGCAGCAAACACAGGTAAATGACTCGTCTTCCCGGGAAACTGACGAGGATAATCAGAATACCAACACCATGGGATCGGAAGAGCAGGTACCGGGAAAGACAGACCTTGAAAATGACTTTCCGCAATATTGTCCGGACATCGAGAAACAGCGGTCTGCTTATCGAAAATCCTTACGTGGAGCTGTGGAGAACCTGGTACGATACGCAGAGATGGATCTGATCACATCGGCGAGATGGCAATTGTCCGATATCTCCGGTTACTTGGACAGGCTGGAAGAACTCAGCAAAGGAGGCAAACCGGATGGCGAAAATGTCGAAACAGGCGAGAGCGAGGGAGTTTAATGCTACATCCCGCCGGATCATTAAAGAACGTGACCGCAACCAGTGTATTTTCTGCCAGATGCAATACCATATGGAAGATGTCACCTGGTCAGGTCCGGGATCACTAAGCATTATGCACTACATACCGCGCTCCCGGGGCGGTCTAGGAATACCACAGAACGGGGCACAGGGCTGTGTCAGTCATCATGAGATGCTCGATAACGGAAACAAGGGCAGACGAGAAGAAATGCTGCAGATGTTTAGGCAATATCTGCAGGATCACTACCCGGACTGGAGCGAGGATGCCCTGACCTATAACAAGTGGGGATAATGTATATACAAATTTGTATATACAAAATGGAGAAATTATGAAAGCACGAACTGAACTTATCTCAGTACGACTGACACCAGAAGAAAAACGACGAATGGAATATTGCGCTGAAATGATGGGAATTACACAGACAGAACTTTTAGTGCGTGGAATCAATCGCTATTACGACAGCGTCAAAGAAACAATTAAGAAATTAAACCAATAAGCCTTTTGGAGTGTACTCACGATAACTATAGACATAGCCACGGGGCGGTCGCTGGAAACATCCAAGAGGCAGCAGCCGCCCAGAAAGGAGACGATAATGCAGAATTATAAGGACTGGGACGGCAATCTTCTGCCGGATCCTGCGCCACGCATCCGCAACATACAGATAGGCACTATCATCAAAACAGATCACAAGATCATCGAGGAGCCGCTGGAGACCCGCGGACGGGGACAACACCGATTCATCAGCGAGACAAGAGAATACGAGGTAATAGCGGTTTATCCGCATATGGTACAGACCAGAGACCGAAAGAACGGATTTACAAGGTGCTTTTCTTATGGCGAACTCACAACGATGGGACTGGAATGGCAGGGAAAGGAGATGGCAAAATGATAAAAATGATTGAATTTGATGAAGGAGTATGGGTACCGGAAGAATGCTGCACCATGACCAATCCGGCTACAAGCGGAGGAGAAAGCGTCCCGGATGATGTAGAGATGCCGTGTGAGGGATCAGAGTCCTGCAAAGGGGAGTGCTCAGAGTGTGTGATCCAAAAAATTATGAATGACTATGCCAGATGCACAGGTCAGGCAGCAGGCTCAGAGAATATGCTTACAGAAATCATTGAATGTGCAAGGCAGGAAGATGCTCCGATCTATGAGGGAGATAGAGAAGTAGATCAGTGGATGCGCTTATCGGATGCCAAAGAGATAATCAGTAAGTATATGACCTAACTTAGGATTTAGTGGAGGAATACTATGAAAATATGCAATGTAGAAACACGAGAACATATAAATAATTTGTCCTGTATATTTGATAAGTTTGCAGATAAATTATCTCTGGCAGAAAAGGAGTCGCTAAATGCAGCAATGCATTTAATGGATACTGTCGAAAGGAATAATGGAACTTTGGTCTTAAAGTCTTAGGATTTAGTGGAGGAACAATGAAACGAGGAGAAATAACAAGATTCCTGGGAGATCTGTTGGTCACTGATCGGCTTTGTAAAAGAGGAAAGTATTACGCAAGCGAAGTGAGCATAGACTACGGAACAAGTGATGTTAAAAGAGTTGATTTCATGCAATTTGAACCTGCTGGAGTAGCTGCAATCAGTGCGATAGAAAAAGGGATATTTACTTGCTATGAAATCAAGAGCTGCAAAGAGGATGTATTTAGTGGAAATGGACTGAACTTCTTTGGAGAAAAGAATTATATAGTTACTACTATGGATTGCTACAAAAACATCCAAGAGGATTTAAGAAGCGGAAAACTAGCTAAGCATATCCGAGAATGCAGTCCAAACTCTTCACTATACTACGGGATAATGATTGCAATACCGGAATATAGAGATCCTGCGGATGAATACGAGAATCCTACACCTCTGGATAAAAATATGGATATGGGTTGGAAGCTTGAAATAATAATACCATGCAGACAGGGAGAGCGAAAAAGATCCATAACTGAGATGTTATTTTATATGCTAAGGAGCGGTCATTAGCTTGAATTAAACTGAAATATTAGGATTTAGCAAAGGAGCGGAATATGGAAAAAATTAAAGTGAGTGAAATTGAAATAATTGTCACCGGCAAAAAGACCAAACCTTATTTTGAAATAAAATACAGAGAGGTCGGAAAACGGTATTACAATATTGGCTTCAGCTCATACAACCTGGATTATGTCTTCGACTGGAAAGAAAAGAGTTTCGAGGTGATTAAGCCAAAAAAGAATATCTTTAGAAAAATATTTAGGATTTAGAGGAGAAAACATATGACAAACATGAGAAGTATTTATGCTAATCCATATAAATACGCAATTGAATGCGACATTCCGTTTAGCCTTGCAAAAATTATGTGCAAAAAACAAAGACATTTCGAAAAAGAGCAAAGAAAACACCGTATGTACTGTCCGGTCTGTAAGTCTAAGAATCTTGTTTTTGAAAGCGGTTCTTATGAAGAAGGATATGGAGATTTCATTGAGTGCAATGATTGCGGAGAAACATTTGACTGTGATGAAGTTCCAAATGTAGAGTATGCAAGCCTAACAGGATGGGAAGATTTTGATGCAGTATTGTATTTTAGCAATACTGAAAATAAATCTGATGGTTGGATGGAAGCATGTGGCGCTACAACACATGAAGAATGGTTGAGATATGCGATAAAAATGATTACTGGTCGTAGTCAGATAAACTGAAAGTTAGTGAAGGAGTGATAGGAAAAGCGTAATAAGTATTATACACATTTTTATAAACAGCGGCAGAAGGACTGCAATCAATCACATAATAATAGCGGTACAACCACCGACCAAAGTAGACTGTACCGCTCAACTGCTTAAGATCATCATATCACACGGATGTTTCTTAGGCAATGAGAAAATGAGGTGCGCATATGACTAAAAATGATTTAATCAACGACGTAGCTTATGAATTACGTGACAGCATGACCAGGGAACAGATCGACCGGATGAAGATTACGCTTTATGTAAAATTGCAGGACTTTGAGCTGGCAGAGATCAAACAGCTGCCTATGACTATGGAGCATGACAATGAGTGGTTAATGCAAAGGTATTGTGTAGACGGCGTGGCAGCAGGACTCCATGCAGGGACAATACGAAGCTATATTGGGATAATAAAGAAATTCTTCGAATTTGTGAATAAGAATTATAAATATGTGACAGCGCAGGATATTACAGATTATCTTGCTATAAGGTCCTATCGTGATCACATCAGCCACAATTATAAATCCACAATATACCGGTATCTCTGCACGTTCTTCGGCTGGGCATTCCGCAAACAGCACATCCAGAATAATATCATTGACGGTGTGGATCGTGTGAAGCAGGTAAAAAAGAAGAAGGTGCGCCTGACGGATGAAGAGGTTGAAACTATCCGTTATGCGCTGCAGACGCCGAAAGAAAAAGCACTCTTTGAACTGATGATCTGTACTGGTATGCGTGTAGGCGAGATTTCCGCTCTGAATGTGTCAGATATTGATTTGGTGCACAGACAGGTATCTATTTATGCCGAAAAAACGGATACCTATCGCACAGGAATGCTCACTCCAGTAGCTGTGATGGCATTGAGAAATTATATCGGGGACAGACCGGGAACAGATCCGCTGTTTTTGGCAGATCGGGCACCGCATAACAGAATGAAAGAGTATGGAATCGAAAAGTTGGCTAAGGAGATGGCTGTCCGTGGCGGAGTAACCAGGATAACAGCAACCGTGCATGTGTATCGTAAGACATTTGCAAGTGTACTGTATCGCAAGACGGGTGATGTCCTGCTGGTGAGTAAACTACTTGGTCATGCAAAACCAGATATGACGGTCCAGTATTATCTGATCGACGATATCGAAGAAATGCAGCACAAGTATAACAGAGTAGCATGACAAGTTGCACCGGTGCAACCAGGTTGGCATAAGATCATCCGAGGCAGCAGTCATCAGAAAGGAGAGCAATGGATAAAAGACCACAGAACAGGAAAAAAATCCATGAAGTGTGTGTATCTGTGGATGGATACCTGGCAGATCTTCTGGCAGAATCCATTGAATACAACAGATCCTATGACAAACTGGAAGCAAAATATGGAGTTATTGCCATAAGCCGTAACTGCTTTTACCGAAAAAGAAGAAAAGCAGAAAGGATATTGAGGCAGCAGGAAAAAGGAGAGGAGTGATCCTCTCTTTTTCATTACTGTAAAATGGTACAAAAAATAATTCAGCCTGCTTTATAATTATGATATGAGGAAAGGATCAGGTAATGAATTATAAGGAACAAAGGAATTACGAGAATATACAGAGAATGCTGTTTGATGGAACAGGACAATATGACATACCGGGAATAGAAGGGACAGAGTTCGATGCTGCGGAGTTTATCGGGTTTAATTATGCCCAGAATGCCAAGGAGCCGGAGAAGAAAGCAGTTCATTTCTTCCTGGATGACTACCAGTTCATTCGCTTGTGGACTGATCCTGACAGATACATAGCAAGGTTACAGAAGTTTCGGTATGTATTGACACCGGACTTTAGCCTATATACGGATTTTCCCAGATCACTGCAGATATACAACCATTACCGGAAGCATTGGCTGGGAGCATACTGGCAGATGCACGGCATCAGGGTGATACCTACGATCTGCTGGAGCGATAGGGAATCATTTGACTGGTGCTTTGATGGAGAGCCTACACACAGCGTGGTAGCGATTTCTTCTGTTGGAACGCAGAATAGCAAGGACAAGAAACACAGATTCCTGGATGGTTATTTCGAGATGGTGGATAGGCTGCAGCCAGCACAGATTATTTTCTATGGCAGCGTGCCGGAAGAGTGCCAGGGGAATATTGTGAGAGTGCAGGCATTCACGAACAAATGGAACAAGGCGGAGGTAGCGCAATGGTAATAAATTTACAGTTTTTCGGCGGACGCGGGGGAACAAGCGGACTGACGGAAGGAAATACGGTTTCAAAGTTGATGGCAAAAGTGTATTTTAATTCCGCTAAACAAAGTGATGCACTTCGAGGTAGCGAAACAGTGAAACGGGATAGTGTATTAGAGGGAATTATACGAACAGAAAATGTAGATTATATTAAGTCAATAAAAACTGAAAAAGAGGCTACCAGAGTTTCAAATTATATCACTGATAGGATAAGTGAAAATGAAAGAAGGCTTGCAAAACTTGGAAGCGCGGAAGCAGTGTATAAAAATCAAAAGCTTGCCATTGAACACAGAAGGCTGACTTCTGTTAATAATGCTATGAGAGACAAAATGCATGAATTTTCTAGACAGGTCGAAGCGGGCAATACAAACATACATGATACAAGCAGAACGACAACAACATATGATAGAGCAAGAAACCGTAGGATAAAGAATTTTGATGCATGGTTTAACGGAGGTAAAAAGTAAATGGGCGGCAGAGGTGCTGATAGTGGTGTGTCAGGTCAAAGTGGGATAGGGCAAGTCATAATACAGAAACGATCCGAACCAAATAAGCATGGATATGCATATTATATGACAGGAAAAAGAGATGTCATTACTAATTGGGATGAAGAAGGTAATTATCATAAAAATGGAATAAAAATAAAGGAAGATGTTAGACAGCGTTTTAACACTTTGGATGAGGCTATAAAATATGCAAAGAAAAATAAATACAAATATTTGAGCTTGTAGAATGAGGATAGAAATATGGGTGGCAGAGGTGCCAGCAGTGGCATGAGTGAGAAAGGAAATCCATACGGGAGTCAGTATCATACGTTATTGGAACATGAAAACATTAAGTTTGTAGCAAATCGTATTAAAAATTATGAACCATTGCTGGAAACAATGTCCAAGGGAAGAACGTATGTGCAGGTAGGCGGCGAGGATATTGTTCGAGTTGCATTTATGGATAAGGATAATAAGCGTTACAAGGTCATAGAGAAAGACAAGAAAAATAAAACGTGGCATGTTCATCATGGATATTTTCATACAGAGGAATCAGAGAAAATGCATGAGCCACTGAGCAGGCAAGATAAGGATTTCCTTGATAAAATCAGTAAAATATGGCATAATCGTAGTAGGTAAATATAGTTTAAGTCGGGTAGAACGCTCGAAATGAGAGGTCCGCGTTTAAATCGTCGGTATTTGCCTAAGGCCTTATGGCTCTATGATATGCATGGAGTTATAAGGTCTTTTTATTTTGCTAGGAAGGAGATGATCAGATGGCGAACTTGAGAGGAAAGATGAAGAAATTACAGACTGCGCTGGTAAAGCGTGGAATGATCATAAAGATAAACCAGCGTCAGTTCTACTCCGAGAATCAGAGCCGGATGATCACCTCGTACAGCATCGTTACCCCGGTGGAGTGCTATTACCCGGGTAAGGAAGAGTGGAAGACCAAAGAATATGAGATACTGAAGACCTGCTCTATGGCAGATGTGATATTCTGCCTGCTGGATATCTATAAGGCGGTGAGTGGATGAAGAACGAGCTTACCCCAAAAAGGAAGACGTTTGCGGATGAATACATAAAGAATGGGGGAAATGCTACACAGGCTGCAATAGCTGCAAAGTATTCTGAAAAAACAGCTTATTCACAAGGACAACGCCTGTTGAAAAATGTTGAAGTTTTAGCATATATAGGGAAACAGACAAAACGTATTGAAAAGGAGCAGCACCGGGATATCATGTCACTTGCAGAGATCCAGGAGCGCCGTAGCAAGATTGCCAAGGGAGAGGTTGTGGATGGGCTTGGGTTTGCACCAGATTTTGCAGATCAACTGAAGGCTATGGACGGACTGGAGAAAGCTCTGACAATTGCGGAGAAACAAAGGGTGGAACGTGAGGAAAAGGAGAGGCGAGAGAAAGCACCACTGTGGACGATTCCAATCACAGATATTACTTCTGATTTTGTGGAGATTTATCGAACAGTACATGAAGCATTTGTCGGTGAGATTGATGTACATGAAATCATATCCAAGGGTGGCCGTGGCTCCATCAAGTCGAACTTCTGGGGCAATGTAGCATATGAGACCATTAGGCAGGATCCACAGGCGCATGTGGTATATACCCGCCGATATAAGATAGATCTTCGAGGCTCTGTTTATAACCAGTTTATGAAGACCGTAATTCGGTACAACGATTTGGATAACTGGGATTTTAAGCAATCACCTATGTGTGCAGTATATAAGCCGACCGGTCAGATGATAATGTTCGTAGGTGCGGACAAGCCGATCTCACTGAAATCATTTAATGTGCCGTTTGGCTATGTGAAACTTTTGATCCATGAGGAGTGCGACGAGATGGCAGGCGTGGAGCAGATGGATAATATCGAGGATACTTTCTTAAGATCGGATACTCCGGCGCTGGATATTAAGATATTCAATCCGCCGAAATCAAAGAACAATTTCATGAACCAGTACGTTGAGGAATGTCAGAGCAAACCGCAGACAAGGATCTGCCACAGCTATTATTTCAATGTGCCACTTAAATGGTTGGGAAAGCGATTCTTCGAACGTGCGGAATGGTTTAAAGTTCATAAACCTAAGTACTATGACAATAACTACCTTGGGAAAGTAACCGGTACCGGTGGAGGCATCTTTGATAATGTGGAAGAGAGAACCATCTCAGATGCTGAAATTGAGAATATGCCATATTTTAACCACGGACTGGATTTTGGTTTTGAACATCCACAGGTATTTGAAAAAGCATATTATGATGCTGATGCAGATATCCTTTACTGCGTGGGAGAGGTCTTTGCAAAGAGATGCAAGAACAGCACGTTTTCCCGAAAGATTAAAGGCTATATCACAGAGGAAATCATATGTGATTCTGCCAGACCGGATGAAATAGCTGAGATGCAGGACTGGGGATTCAATGCAATCGGTGCCAAGAAGCGCTGGGGATCCGGCAAAGGTAGAGATTATTGCTGGGAGTGGTTGCAGCAGACCACGAAGATTGTGGTTGATCCGGTGCGCTGCCCTCACCTGGCACATGAGCTGACCACACTGGAACATGAGCAGCTGGCAGACGGAAGCTTTTCGGATGCTTACCCTACTCTTGACGAAGACTGTGTCATGGCTCTGATATATGGATTGAACCGAGTGATTATGGAGAGCCGACGTAACAACGGACTGTATGATGATGAAATAGACGAAGTAGATGAGGAGGACGATGATGGAGAGTATGAAGATTAACGTGTTAGGAACTGAATATCGAATCGAAACGCATAAAGTATCAGAGGACAGTTATCTGGAAGAAAATAAACTGGCCGGATATTGTGGAGAAGAAAGCAAGCTGATAATAATTGCGGATATGTCAGAGGAAAAGTACTTCCGGGGAATGGACGAGAATGAGCAGGAAATATACCGGAAGAGAATATTAAGACATGAAATCATGCATGCATTTTTGAATGAAAGCGGTCTGTCTGATTCTTCAAACAAGGCTGGTGCATGGGCGAAAAATGAGGAAATGGTTGACTGGCTTGCTATTCAGTGGCACAAGATAAATACAGTGTATGAACAACTCGGCATTTAAGGCGGTGACATATGAGTATATTTGCGAGAGTAAAGGAGTTTTTTATGAATTTGTTTAAGTCAAAGGCGGAAAAGGAATTTAAGGTGGATATTATATCCTCCGAGATTATGGAACTGACACAGAATGAGTGGCAGGCTATCATAAAGGGGCGTCCGTACTGGGCGAAAGATAATGTTAAGACTATTAATTTTGCAAAGTTTCTCTGCTATTACACATCAAAGAAAACCTGCATGGATCTTAATGTCACAGTCAGTGGTAGTGAGAGAGCCGACTATATCAACCAGTGTATCAAAGCAATGATTCAGAAATCTATCCGGGACAAGGTAGAGAATGCCTGTGGTACAGGTGGAATCATTCTAAAACCGAACGGTACATATAATCCCGCCGGCGCGATTGATTATGTAATGCCTGGCAGTTTTGCGGTCACCGAGAAGAATAGCAACGGGGATATCCTTGGAATTATTTTCATCGATCGATTGGTAAAAGGGGAAGATTATTACACCCGCTTGGAATACCAGCACTTTACCTCTTCCATCATGGATGAGTTAGGAAAGGTTGGAAGAACATACACCATCGAAAATAGGGTATACAAATCAAAGAAAGAAGACAGCCTTGGAGATAAAATTCATTTGACGGATGTACCGGAGTGGAAGAATATTCCTGAGACACAGGTACTGTCAAACGTGGAGAAGCCTTTATTTGGATATTTTAAGATGCCGTATAACAACACTATTGATTATTCTTCTCCCGAAGGAGTGGCTATCTTTGCCAACTGCATCAAAGAACTGAATGATCTGGATGTGGCATGGAGCCGCAAGGGTGACGAGGTAGAGGATTCCCAGCATTTGACATTCATAGATGAAAATGCACTGGAAAAGAGAAACAAGGATAATGGGAATAAGGAGAAAGTCAGTCTCCCTCGATTTGTACATGGTCTGAAACATGGGTTGGATGCGAAGAATACAATCGATGAACACGTTCCTACTCTTTTGACGGATCAGCGTATCACAGACATCAATTCCATTCTGTCCATGATCTCCACAAAAGCCGGCTTCTCTCAGGGACAATTTATCTTGGATCGCAAGACAGGTATGGTAACAGCTACACAGATCGAGAGCGATGACAGCGAAACTGTGGAAACAATCAATGATATTCGAACAGCATTGAAAAGGGCAATCAAGGACCTGATTTATGCGTTGGATAAGTACTGCGATGTATATTACAATATGCCGAGCGGCTATGTAAATGCACTGGACGAGGATGTGGCGGACGAGGATGTGTTCTACTTCAAGGATTTGTTGGCATCCTTCGAGCAGGACAGAACCAGGGCATATCAGTTGATGATTCAGGGCGTATACAGCAAGCGCAAATACCTCAAGGAATATGAGGGATTTAATGATGAAGAGATTGACAAGATGCAGGCGGAAGTCCAGGAAGAAAAGGCAAGCGAGCAGAGACAACAGGGATTGTTTGGGGAGGAGTGATAGGGAATGAATGAAATACCGAATGAGATTATAGAGGCAGCAATGAGGTTACCGTTACCTAAATTTGCAAAGGGAGGATTTATCCCTTTAGAAGGGCATCCAGTAGGACAGAACTGTGATGAAAAAGATTTGATAGAACCGCCGGAATTGTTTGTCAGGATAAGGAATGATGAAGAATGCAGTATGGAAAAACTATCGGATGCATTGACATCCGAATCAATACCGACAGACTGGACCAGAACATTGCAAATGCGCAGAAGTTGTTGAATATGCAGGTGGTGGCTGACTGTGATGAATATATTCCGTTTGCGCAGGGGGCACTGCGCGGAAGTGTGAACTACCCGGAAGGGATTTATGGTGGCGAGATAGCGTACAACACACCCTATGCGCACTACCAGTATACAGGAGAGTTGTATCTCACATCAGATGGTAGATCTTTTGCAGACAAGTATGAGAAAAAGGAGCCGACGGGTAGACCTTTACAATATCATACAGCGGGAACCGGAGATCACTGGTTTGAGCGGGCAAAGCAGGCGCACGGATCAGAATGGGTGGATTTGGTCAAGAGAGAGGCAGGAAAAGGTTAATGCTGACACCGGATTATTTTTACGGAAAATCGGATAAGCTTGTAGAACTGTACCAGGAGCTGGAAGACTGGATCCTGCAGGACATAGCTATGCGTCTGCTGAAAAATGGTGAAATCTCCGGTACTGCAGACCGGGAACTGTGGAGATTACAGAAGCTGGGACTGCATAATGATGAGATAGTAAAGAAAATTGCAAAATTGTCCGGCCTGAGTCAAAAAGAGGTCCGCAGGATCCTGAGAGAGTGTGTAATGACATCATTTTCTGATGATGAAGAGGTGCTGAGTAAATTGGGGAATGTGACACCACCATTGCAAAACAATGCTGTGATAGCTGCCATGAATGCAGAGATGCAGAAAACGTTCGGAGAATTGAATAATCTGACCAGGACAACCATGCTGCAGTCGCAGAAAGATCTACTGAATCTGCTGAATGAGGTGGACCTGCGAGTGGCAACCGGTTTTCAGTCATATAGCAGTGCAGTGTGCGAGGTACTGGATCGGTATGCACAAAAAGGAGTGACGATTGATTATCCGACAGGAGCAACCAGGTCACTGGAGGCAGCAGTCCGGTGTTGCATTGTGACATCGATGAATCAGACGGCGGCACAGGTAACGAATCAGTACATAGCAGAGGGCGGGATAGAATATGTCCTGGTATCGGCTCATATGGGTGCCAGACACGATGATAAGCATCCGGAAGATCTGAGATCGCATGATCACTGGCAGGGCAAGGTCTATAAAATTGTTGGGCGGGATGATGGAATAGAAAATCTGCTGGAAGCGACAGGGTATACCATAGATACTGACAGCGGACAGGGAACCGTGGTGAATCCTTTAGGCCTGCATGGGTATAACTGCAGACATTCGCATAAGCCGTGGGATCCGTCACTCCGGAATCCTTACGTGGATGCAGATGGTAAGCCGAAGATTGACATCCACGAGAGCCAGGAACTTTACCAGCGGCAGCAGGAACAGCGTCGAATGGAACGCGCCATCCGGAAGACCAAGCGGGAATTACTGATGAAAAAGGCGGAAATCGATGGAGTGGCAGAAACGGATGTAAAAGAGATGTTACAGCCGCAGTATGATAAGCTGGCATATAAGCTGCGGACACAGAACCAGGCATATGAGCATTTCTGCACAGAACATGATCTGCAGACTCAGGCAGAACGGCTGAAGGTGGCAGGATTTAAGAAAAAGCAGGCATCGGTTGCGAATGGAAGAGCCACGGCATATGAAAATCAAGCAAAGAACCTTGAAAACGAAAGCAAAGGTGTTACAATCAAATTTAAGAAGAACCTACCGTTATCTACTAAGGAGAACGTGAAGAAAACAAATCCTAAATATGGAACGGAGGAAGCATTTTCAACGAATTGCCAGCGGTGTGTGCCAACGTTTGAAATGAGAGAAAGAGGATACAATGTAACTGCAAAAGGAAAGTATCTTGACTATGATCCATTGACAAATGACTATACATTGGCATGGGAAGATCCAAAGAAGATAGTATGTATTAACGGGAACGGCAGGGCAGAACTGGAGCAAAAGATGTCAGAGTACGGAGACGGAGCCAGAGCGGAAGTCAGGGTGAAATGGAAAGGAATGGACGATGGACACGTATTTGTAGCTGTCCAAGAGCAAGGAAAGACAGTATACTATGATCCGCAGCCGGGATATGAGGACTGTCAGGAATATTTCGACTATGTGGAGGATGGAAAGACGTCGTTTGTGAGAATAGACAATTTGGAACCGAGTGCATTGATCTATGAATGCTGTGAGGAGGTAAAATGAAATATGTAGATGCCTGCAGAAAAGCAGAAGAGTATGCAGAGGAAAAAGGAATTGTATACGAAAAAATAGATGTTCTGGAATTTGAACAAGAATGGTGGTTTAGTTACATTCCAAAAGGTGAAAATTATACAAACTGTATTAAGATAGCAATCGACAAAGAGGGAACTATACGAAAAATATATTTACCGGTGCCACCATTGCAAAATTTAAAGATATATCAAGCTGGAAAAAGAATAGAATTTATTCAGAAATAAAAGATGGTACAAATATTTTTATCTGCTATGTTATAATGCCCTTGTGAGGAGAAGACATATGGGCAGTATAGAAGAATCTTTGAACGAAAAAAAGAAACAGATAGCAGAAGCATTAAGATCTGGAAAAGCGGTAGAAATATATATCGCGAAGGATGGACTCAGGGTGTATGAGGTAAAAAAGAAGACAATTTAATAAAACGGCGTGTGGCGGTGGCTGCACGTAACAGCTTAATGGAGCTAGTCACTATTAACAGTGACTGGCTCTTTTTGTCTTTTAGGGTATTTGGCTCAGTGGTAGAGCACATGGCGCTATACATGATGCAGAGGTTCGATTCCTCTGGTACCCATTGCCAGCTATGGATCAAATAGTAACTCAATCGTGCCGGGCTGACCGGATTAAAAACTTTTAAGAATGAGAGGAACAGAGAAATGAACATTATTGACAAGTTGAAAAGCTTAGGTGTTGAAATCACAGCAGAAATTGAGAAAACGTTTGCAGGAGAGTGGGTATCCAGTTTGGAAGTCCAGAAGAAGGCAGATAAGATTGAAGAACTGGAGAAAACCAACACTAAATTAGCTGCAGATCAGGAAAATTTGGAAAAGGAACTGCAGGCCTTGAAAGATGCCAAACCTGATGCTGATGCAATGCAGAACAAAATCGAGGAACTGACCGCTACCCTGGAAAAGGAGCGCAACGAGCGGAAAGAGAAGGATGAGGAATCCAGACTGACAGGGCTGGTGGAGGATTTCTTCAAAGACAAGCATTTTGTGAACGAGATTACTGCAGAAGCCATTAAGACGCAGCTTGTCGGTAAACTGAGTTCTGATGAAGCCAGGGGCAAAAGCATCAATGATTTGTTTGATGCCATTGTCAAGGATGATGAGGGCAATTACAAGCCGGATATCGTCATTGATGAAAAGACCTGGAAGGCACAGCAGAACCGCAGCCAGATTCTCGGCAATAACATCAACCACCCGGACGGCGTAAGCCTGTCTATGGCGGAAATTATGAAACTGAAAAACGAACACCCGGATCTGGATATTACACCATATCTGAAGAACAGAAAGAAGGAGAAATAATCTATGGCATTATTTGATGTAGTAAATTTCAATGGCGAAGTATTTGACGCCTTTGTGCGTGAAACTCCCAACCTGAGACTGAATGAGCTGCTGCACTCCGGAGCAATCATCGAGCGTTCCGAGTATGCATCCCGGTTGTCTGAACAGAAAGGCGGGAACTTTATTACCACGCTGATCAAGGCAAGATTGTCCGGAAGTACTGTGAACTATGACGGTAAGACCGACATCGGTGCAACACAGCGCGGTAACTACTCTATGGGACGTATCGCGGTAGGACGTGCACAGGGATGGACGGAGAAGGACTTTGTGTCTGATATCTCCGGAGATGATTATTCTGCGGCAGCGGGAGAAGTTGCAGAGTTCTGGGACGATGTAGATCAGGATACTCTGCTGAGTGTGCTGAAAGGCATTTTTGCTATGAGCACCGGTGAGGGCAAGAAGTTTGTAGAGACTCATACTTATGACATTTCTGGCAAACAGGAAGGCACTTTTGGACCCACCACTCTCAATACCGGCATGCAGAGATCCCTGGGCGATAAGAAAGCAAACTTTGCGCTCGTGGTCATGCACTCTGTAGTAGCTACTGCACTGGAGAACCTTAATCTGCTGGAGTATCTGAAATATACTGATGCAAACGGTATCGAGCGTCCCCTGCCTCTTGCAACCCTGAACGGCAGACTGGTGCTGGTAGATGATACCATGCCTGCGGAGGATGTTGCACCCACTTATGCAGCATCCAAGGACCAGACTGTGCAGGAAGGTAAGACTTATTACACCAAGAGTGGTAAGAATTATGAGGCGGTTGCAGAGCCTGCGGGTGTACCTGCATCCTCTAACTATTACGAGATGACTGCTGAGGGATATACAAAGTACACCTCCTACGTGCTGGGTAACGCATCCATTGAATATACCAACTGTGGTGCGAAAGTACCTGCTGAGATGGACCGTAATCCTGCAAAGAACGGCGGTGAGACCACTCTGTATACCAGACAGAGAAAGGTATTTGCGCCCTATGGCATCTCCTGGAAGAATACCTCTGTGGTATCTCCCACGGCTGAACAGCTGGAAACCGGAAGTAACTGGGAGATTGCTCAGAATAACGATTCCAACAGTCCTAAGTATTATCCTATCAAGGCAATCAGCATCATGCAGATCGTAACCAGAGGTTAAGGAAGGAGCGGTATCGGATGGCATATACCACATATGAATTTTACACAAATGAATATTATGGGGATGCTATTCCGGATACCGCTTTTCCAAAATGGAACGACCGTGCCAGCACAAAACTGGATCAGCTGACCTTTGGAAACATTGATGCGGATGCAATCACCGAATATGGGGAGAAAATCCAAAAGGCTACCTGTGCCCTGGCAGACCTTATGTATCAGATCGATTACAAGAACTCACATGCTAACGACGAGACTGTGGCAAATATTAAGTCTATGTCCTCAGGCGGAAGATCTGTCAGCTTTGGAAGTAATGAAACTCTGATAGATAAAGTGCTGGGAGACAAGACAGCGCAGATTCATCTCTTCTACGATACGGTTTGCGAGTACCTGGCAGGAACAGGACTGCTGTATGCGGGGGTGGGATGATGTTCTGGGATAACAAGGTAGTTACTCTGTTTAACCGGGCATTTGATCCCAAAACAGAGCAAGAAAAGTATTATCTTACGGTACTTGAAAAAGCAGATTTTGTGGAAAAGAACAGTGTGACAGCGTCGAAAAGTGGACAGGACAAAGCGGCAGCAGTCACCCTGTACATGTCCTATCAGAACCTGCCGAAGCCGTACAAGGATCCGAAGGAATGGGAACTGCTCTCTGCGGAGGAAAAAGAACGGTACCTGACATTTTCCCCGGAGAAAGATTTCTTCGTAAAGGGAAATTGCACCGGTGCAACTCTGCCGGACAGCAGGGTGTATGAGTATTTCAGAGATCACTATTATGGCACATACCGGATCACGTCTGTGGACAACTACGAAGATATATTACCTCACTTTGAAATAGGAGGAAAATGATGGAAGAAAAGCAGGAATTACTGACGGTTAAGGATGCAACCAGCGTGCAGAAAGGCATACTGGAACTTGTCCTGGGGTATCCGGATTATCCGGAAAGCTTTACCGCCGACAACAGCACCGTGAAATGGAGCAATCTCAATGAGGACAAGTCTATCGGACTGTTCCCGATGCAGGGTGCCGTATACCTCAAACGGTATGTGAGCGGCAGTTATGAGGCACAGTACCCGTTCCAGATAGCTTACAAATGTTCTGCGGATACCAACCGGGCAAACATAGATGATCAGACGATGCTGGAGCAACTGACAGGATGGCTGGAGGAGAGCGGAATCACGTTCAGTGATTCCAGGATGCAACTGGAATCCATCGAGAGAACATCCCCGGTGTTTGCAGCGGCAAAGGATGATAATACAGTGACGTACGCGGTGAATATGCAGCTGCGATATTTTTATAAAAAATAAGGAGGAAAAGCGAGATGGCAAAAGATAGAACCAACATGGTCTCTCTGCTGGATATCGGATCTCTCATGGGTGGAAAAACTCCCCAAATTGTAGAGATGGGTGACGGTTACAAGGAGATCACTGAGGACTGGGGACCGAATACAGAGTCTACCCAGTATGTCAACATGAAGAACGCCAGCAACTCTGTTAAGGGATATGCTTTATCCATGTCTCCACAGAGAGATTACCTGTCTGATGATATGCAGAAGGCAATTGACGATCTGTTGAAGAAATTTCCGACTGGAGAAGCGTGTAATACCCATTATTACAGGTACTTCAAGACGGACATTACCAATAAAACCGGAGACTGTATCAGAGTACCGGTAACAGTGTGCCCTTCCAGCGTAGGTGGACCCGGTGGGGACAACCTTACTTCTACCATACAGATCAATGGCAACGGGGATGTGGAACAGGGTACTATTACTATATCCGAGGAGGGTACATTCACCTGGGCACCGAAGGAAGCAGTGTAGATACGCAGTAAAATAAAGTAGGTGTTAATGAACAATTAGCATAATGGGGCAGGTTCCTTTCAGTCCTGCCCCATTTCTGAAAGGATGGTAATTATGGAACAGGTAAAGTTAAGCACAGGCTATAAAAGTATTGCAATCAGAGATGAGGACGACGATCAGGTAGTCACCGTGCTGCGGATCAACGTGGCAGATGCACAGACAGCAGACAGATTTGCGCATATCATTGACCAGCTCAACAGTATCTCTGCCAGATGTGACGTGGAGATGAAAGAGTGGAAGGAAAACCACACAGACGATCAGCTTACTGCGGGAGACACCGGTGATGCTATCAAGGTGGCACTGGATATTAACAGCATCCGCGTGAAGTACCTTAAAGAGATTATCGCTGCGCTGGATGAATTATTCGGCGAAGGCACAATCAGGAACATCTATGGTGACATCGTGCCGGATGAGACGGCACTGTTTGAATTTGTCGAGCAGGTCATCCCCGTAATGAATAACCTGTTTGGGCGCAGGTTTGAACAGCTGAAGAAGCGGTATAACACCGGGAGAAAAGGCGGCAGAAAATGACGAACGTTATGCTCGATCCTCTCCCGGAAGAATGGGAAGACCCCGAGACCGGTGAAGTATACCTTGTCAATTGCGACTACCGCATTGGAATACAGATATCACTGGTACAGTATGATCCGGAGCTGACAGATTATGACCGGGTGTCAATGACTTTGGAGCTTATGTTTTTCGATGATGATACGAAGTCAGTGAGAGCAATGCCGCAGGGAGAAAGTGCAGAAAAATGTATTCAGTGGTACATGAACGGCTGGCATCATGATAGGCATGGAACCAGTGAGGAAAAGCGCCGGTTGGTAGATTACGATATTGACCAGTGGCGCATTTACGCGGACTTCCGGGCAATCTACGGGATTGATCTCGCAACAGAGGATATGCACTGGTGGAAGTTCTGCGGGTTGCTCTGGAATATGCCGCATAAGCAGTCCTCTTTTCTTCAGGTGATAGAGATCCGGAGAAAGAAAAAAGAAGAAGCCAAGACGGATGCGGAGAAGAAGGCTATCCAGGATGCACAGCAGATCTATGCGCTGGATCAGCCGGAACCGGAGTACACGCAGGAGCAGAAGGACAAGATCGACGAGTACGATGCTCTAATGGAGCAGATAAGAGCAAAGAAAAAAACAGAACAGGAAGCGCTGGGAATCTTTAGAAAGTGAGGCTATATAAATGGCTGGCGGATATGATGGAGAGATCAGGATTAAAACAAAAATTGAAAATGCGGATATGTCCAGCCAGCTGATGCAGATCGAAAACCGGATGGAAAAGACTGCCCGCAAGGCGCAGCAGTTAGAGGATGCCATGCGGGAAATGGCATCTAAAAAAATACCTACTGATGAGTATAAGAAACTTACTGATCAGATTGAAGAGGCTAAGAAAAAGGTAGAGGAAGCAAATGAAGAACTTAATCAGATGAGAGAACTCGGATTTAAGGATGAAAATTTGCAACCATATATTAAAAGCCTTGACGATGCCACGCGGGAAGTAAATAAACTTGCGGAAGCCAAAGCAAAGTTAGAAGCCACAAATGCAGCATATAATGATCCGACAAACACGGCGGAGTATCAAAAGTTGTCGGATCAGCTAAGCGATGCGAATCGAGAAATGGCTATGCTTAGCAAGAGGCATGATGAGATTATAGCCAAGCAGAGCGGCATCGGATCCGGAGCAAAGCAGATTGAGAAAGTAGGTAAGGCTGCTAAAAAATCTGCAGGACTAATGTCTACGTTGCTCAGCCGGCTAAAGGGGATTGCACTTTCTCTGTTGATTTTCAATTGGCTGACAAAAGCATTTAATGCAATGGTGGAATCCTTCAGGACTGGAATCCAGAACATGGCAAAGTATTCCGGCAATTTTAATGAGCGGATGTCCTCACTGAAAAGTTCGATCGCCACTTTGAATGCGGCGCTGGGAACGCTTGCGGCACCTATCGTATCGATGGTGACACCGGCGCTGGCAAGGCTGTGTGACTGGCTGACAAAAGCAATCAACGCCATGAATCAGTTTATTGCTCTGCTCAGTGGGCAGAGTACATGGACCAGGGCGAAACAGCAGCAGGTCGATTATGCAAAATCCCTGGAAAAGACATCCGGTGTTGCCAAAAAGGCAGCAGGAGCACTGGCAGCTTTCGATGACCTGAATGTATTACAGAAAAACGATTCAGGGGGGAGCGGCAGCAGTACCGCTGGTATGTACGAAGAAGTACAGGTCAGCGATAAGATGGCCTCCAAACTTGGAAAAGTAAAAGATCTTGCAAAGCAGATCAAAGAAGAGTTTTCAGTAGGCTGGAAGAAAGCCTTTGAAAAGCTTGGAATTGATGAACAGGTCCAGAATATTCGTAGTAACCTGGCATCCATCAAGGACAGCTTTATAGATATCTTCAGTGCGGATTCTGTGAAGAATGCGGCAGGGAACTTTGCTGTTACATTCGTCACCAGCCTGGGGACAATTGCGGCATCCTTTGTCAGCATAGGTGCGACCATCGCACAGAACCTTACCGGGGGAATTAAGAAGTACCTGGATGACAACAAAGACGATATCAAGAAGCATCTCACGCAGATGTTTGATATCGGAGCAGATATTTTGCTATTGGCTGCATCGGCGGCAGCAGCGTTCGCACTGATTTTTTCAGCGTTTGGAAGTGATTCCGGGCAACAGTTGACTGCAAATCTGATCCAGATGTTCTCGGATGTCTTTTTATCGGTATCTGCTATCGCAGCACAGTTTGCAGATGATATTTTACACCTGCTGTTGGATCCGTTTGTAAATAACCAGGATGATATCGCGACAGCAGTGCAAGGTATCATAGATGTGTTGGCGGTATTCTCTGGGACTGTGGCGGATATCGTCGGGCAGGTTGGAAGCGGATTCGATGCACTCTATAGTAATTACATATCACCATTTGTTAGCAACTTTACAGATGGAGTATCGAATTTGCTGGGAGCATTTTTGGGATTTTGGAATAACAATATGCAACCTGTATTGGCAGAATGGGCGACGATGTTTGATGACACCTATCAGAGTCACCTTAAGCCGATGATTGACGCATTTATGGAGCTACTGGGAGTACTGATAGAATATATACAGCTGTTTTGGGACAATTATCTGAAGGCTCCTTTGCAGTGGATTATAGAAAATGTGCTTCCGATGTTACAACCGATTTTGGAGGATCTTGGGAAACAGGTCAAATTGGCAGTTGATATCATAGCAGATGTAATTACGACAATGATTAAAGTGATCAAAGGAGTATTCGCAATTCTGGGAGATCTGATTCGTGGAGACTGGAAAAAACTCTGGGAAGATGCAAAGCAGATCTTTAAGGATATAGTTAATGGAATTCTGTCCATAGCAGAAACAATGGCAAATGGCTTGGTAGATGCAATTAACAGAATGGTGCAGTCGATCAATAGTATCAAGTTTGATGTACCTGATTGGATACCTGGTCTTGGTGGAAAATCATTCGGAGGTTTTAATATTCCGGAGGTGCCTCGTGTTACATTGCCCAGACTGGCTAACGGAGGAATTACCACGGGGGCTACACTGGCGGAGATCGGAGAAGCCGGACGCGAAGCAGTATTGCCTTTGGAAAAGAATACAGGCTGGATGGATGCACTTGCTGATAAGATTGCAGATCGCATGCCGACGAGTGGAGGCACTGTAGATGCATCCTTGATCTTGGACGGAGAGACATGCGGCAGGCTGTTTTTACCCTACATACAGAACGAAGAGGTGCGGTTAGGAATTGCAGAAGGATAGGAAGGGATGAAATATGGAAAGGAAATATACGCAGGGTCTGATCATAGATGGAATTACATATAACATCCCTTTAATATCTATCAAGAGGACATTGGACTTTTTGGAAAATTTTGCAGAGAGAACAGAAGATGGAGATACGCATATTGAGACCATCGGACTGTACAAGAATTATAGGATATCCATTGGTACGATTGAGGATCCGGAACTGTATGATGCTTTGATTGAGCACATTACAGATTGTGAGAATAGATTCCATCATGTTACTCTTCCGGATGCCAGTAAGCAATTCGATTTTTGCGGATATTTTTCCAGCATTCAGGATGAGGTGGAAATGGTGTTGGAGACTGGGGCACAGTATAAAGGATTATCTTGGCGGATGACCTCAAAGAAGCCATATAAGACACCGTAGGGGGGAGACATGAGGACATATTGCAAGGCAGAAATGAAATTTATAGACGTCACAGCGCTGTCAGATGCAGCTCCTTCCACGGATGACAACCAGCCGTTAGGAAATGTAGATCTCTTTGAAGCAGAGCATTCGCAGGAGAATTACGGCACCACAGAGTTAAATCAGTTTGTACTGTCTGGGGAGAAAAGCATTTTACCGGATGCCCCGGAAGATATTGCCTTCTGGAGCGAAGAATCCCGGGATGACTGCACATTTGAGAGCAACCCTAAACTATTGATACAGTTTACAGCACAACATTCCTCCGCCGGAATTACGCTTTATTTTGCTGATGAGCCTCCGGCAGAACTGGTGGTTACCTGGTATACACTTTCCGGCACCAAGCTGATCAGCAAGACATTTTATCCGGATAGCCTGGTCTATGTATGTAACAATCCGGTACAGAATTACGGCAGAATCGAGATAGAGTTTATCCGGACAACATATCCAAAGCGGTATGTCAAGCTGCAGTATATTCTTTGGGGCAAATATATCGTATGGGATAAAGATATGATCAAGACAGGGAAGGTGCAGGAGGATATAGATGTCACTGCTGCTACGATACCTATCAATAAGGCAGATTTGTCTATCGTAGATGTGAATAATGATTTTGACATCGGTAACGAAGAGGGAGCATGGAAGTCCATCCAGAAGACACAGGAAGTAAACCTCACAGAGTACCGCGGCGGAGAATGGATTTCTATCGGAGCATTTTATGTAGATGATTTTTCTTTTTCCAAAAATGTGGCGACATTTAAGCTCATTGATGGTGTAGGTCTGATGGATAAATATACTTTTTATGATGGACGGATATACATAAATGAGACAGCGGGAAACATCCTGCAGGCGGTATTTGCGGCAGCAGGAATCACGAAGTATAGCATAGACGATGATGTGGCAGAGATACAGCTGACCGGTTATTTAGGGATACAGACGTGCCGGAAGGCATTGCAGAGATTATGCTTTGCCTGTGGGGCAGTGGCGGATGACAGCCGGAGCGATACCATTAAGGTATATAAACCAGACCGCTATGTGTCATCCACGGTGGGGATAAACCGAAAGCTGAATGGGCATACCAAGGTATCACTGGACAAATATGTCTCAGGAGTATCTATCGAGTGCAAAAGCTATGCAATTGAAGATAAAACCACGGACATTTATAAGGGCAGCCTGCAGGCGGGAGATACCAGGATAACATTTTCGGAACCGTATAAGCCGGAGAGCATTACAGCCACAGCAGGAACCATACGGATGGTAAAGACAAATTATCTGATAATCCATATGGAGGCAGCAGGTGAGTGCGTGATCTCTGGACGGAAATATGCAAACACAGCGTTTACATATCAGAAAAATGTACCACTGTTGGAAGCCGGGGAAACGGAAAGTCTGAAGAAATTTACGGACTGCACGCTGCATAATGCGGAGAAACTGCCTGCCATAGCAGATAGCTTATTGAGCTATTATGCACTAAGGAAAAAGGTGGACATGAAGTACCTGGAACAACAAGAACAGGTAGGAAATTGGGTAAATATTGAATCTATGAATGGCAGCACATCCACGACACTGATTGAGAGCCAGAATGTTGATCTCACTGGAGGATACATAGCGGTAGCCAAGTGTCGAGGATATAGCACTGTGGTGACGGATCCGGCATACACAGGAGAAATTTATGCAGGCGAGAGGGGGCTGATCTGATGGACCTGAGGCCTATAAATCCTTATTACCACAAAAGGACACAAAAAAGAAAGGCGCGAGCAAAGTACACCAGTAATGCATCAGCATATAGTTACCCATATGAGTGGATAACTCCGGTGACGGACAGGACACAGGCGGATGTAGAGTATGCACAGAGATTGCGAGAAACTGGATGGACTAATCTGACACCAGAAGAACAGGAAGAATATCTGGCAGGTCTGAAAGGGTGCTTGAATACATCTGATCTGTTACGAATTGAAAACGATATACAGATACTATTAGATGTGCTGGAACTGGATGGAACCAGTTATGTTAATAATGTACCTGCGCTACCGACAGCAAGCTATTTTGGCAATCTATCATCAAACGTAACAGCAATAAGAGAAGCATATTGTGTGCATGCAGATACACCGCAGGTACCGGCACTGCCGTATAACACATGGCAGGCATACAATGCCATCGAACAGATTTTAAATGATGTGTATGAGGTCGTGAGCGCACAATTTAGTTACTATGCCGGCAATGAGATATATGCCGGAGACACAATCGGATTACTTTTATAGGAGGATGGATTATGGCAGAAATTACAGAATGGGTTAAGAAAATATGGAAAAACAGAATCACTGAGTTCCCTACACGAAGGGAACTGACGAAAGAGGATGGATCCTCAGAAATTGTCACAGTTACCAGGAACGAGGGAACGGTATCAGAAGAAGGTGACGCTTTTGATGCAGACACCATGAATAATCTGGAGGAGAGAATTGATGCTGGATTTGCTGATGTAACTAGGAAGTTAGGCGATCTATTGACGGCTACTATTCCCAGCGGGGATACCTCCGCAACTATCACCGACTCCAAGATTAAAAGTACCAGCATTATTGATATCTACTTTGAAAATAAAGTGTTGGCTCCGGAGAACGTAACTGTATCGGACGGATCAATCATCGTCGAAATATCTGAGCAAGATACTGATACTGTAGTCGGTGTCCGGGTTATTTAGGAGGGTGTAAGTATGGCATGGATTAGAGCTTGTGGCGGTGCTTCTGCTGCTAAAAAATATATCATAAAAAATGGAGTAAGTAATATCGGTGACTTTTTAGGGTATTATACGTGCGCCACTAATATTGTAAAATACGAAAATGTTTCTAGTTCCTCATATTATAGCCAGCAGTATTGCAAAATGGCTATCACGAAACCTACTGCCGATAATAAATATCTTGGTTTGAGCATCAATAAAGTGTATGGCGGTGCAGACGGTGCATATTATGTCTTTGCAGCATCCATCGGCTCTTCTGCAAGTTTTGATATTACGAATTATAAAAAGCTTGTAGTAGAGTTCAATGCTGCAAAAAATAATACCAACCTCAAATTAGGATTAACGCAAAATAATCCCAGCAGTAGCTATACGTTATCAAATTATAAGGTTATAAATGCAACTGCCACTGAAGGTAGTTATGTCCTCGAATTTGATATCTCTGCATTAAGTGGATACTATTACCTGGCGTTATTTGCACACAACCATATGCCTTTTAACAATACGTTCACATCTTCCGTCAATATAAAGAATATGTATATGGTTTAAAGGCAAAGTAATATACCACTCACGGTACCTTCCGTGGATACTGCATTATTAGACCATATTTTGAAAGTGACATTTATGGATCCATTAACTAAGTTTTTCCATACTTGTGCAGTATGTGCAGCAGGTGTTCCTCCGGTAATTATAAAACCAAAAGCATACATTCCCTGCGGGATTTTATCTGTTACCACAAGCACACCGCTAGAGTATGATTCATCCGTGATGGATATTTTAGTAATGGTGTTTTCGCCTAACTTCCTATTTACCGAAGTATGAGGGCTGGAAGAATGGTACAAAAAATGTCGGATTGTATATTACAATGTAAATAAGAAAAAACAGCAACAGAAATCCAGGAGGCGGTGAGAAATGAATGAACTTGATGTGGAACACAGATTGACAGAAGTAGAACAGCGGGCACGATCAAACACGCATAGACTGGACAAGCTGGAGCCTATAGTGGATGAAATACATACAATGTCAAATACAATGGTGAAACTTGTAGAAGAAGTGAAGCATACGAATGAGGCTGTTGGGAGCATGAATCAAAAAGTAGATCGTATAGACAGCCGTGTAGATGACATGGAAAGTGCGCCGGGAAAAGAGTGGAGCAGCGCCAAAAAGACCATATTTAACACTATTCTCGGAGCCGTTGCTGGATTTTTGGTAGCTGGTTTGATGTGGGCAGCCGTTCAGGCATTTTAAGAAAGAGAGGATAACATTATGGATTTATCATTTTTATTGCAACTCGTAGACCCTATTATTTTGGGCATCTGTCTGTTGACGGGTTATGTGCTTAAGGAAGCATTTGACAAGTTTCCGAACAAGTTTATTCCGTTGGCATCATTGAGCATGGGAACCATCATTGCGATTATCATCCACCTGCAGGCGGGTATCAATGCAGAGGTTGTGCTGGGTGGAATGATCTCGGGACTGGCCGCCACAGGCATGTATGAACTGCTGAGGAATCTGCTGGACTTTGACGGAAAGAAGGAGGAGTAACATGAAAAAGGCATTATCAAAAGGACCGGATATTTCCAAACACAATGGAAATGTTAATATCAAAAAAGTGCGTGATGCTGGGTATAAGCCTATAGGTATTCGGGCCGGTTACGGAAAAAATAACATCGACGAGAAGTATGTGAGTAATGCACTGGCCTGCTTCAATCTGGCTGTGCAGGTGCTGCTCTATTGGTTCTCATATGCTTACACCGTGGCTATGGCGGTGGCGGAAGCTGAGTTTTGTATCACTCAGGCTAAAAAGTACTGGAGCAAATGCCCTATTGCATTTGATTTTGAGTACGACTCTGTAAATTATGCACGCAAAAGAGGCGTGAATGTCACCAAACAGCTGGCTACGGATATGGCAATTGCATTTTTGCAAAAGGTCAAAGCAGCCGGTTATCTCCCGGTAATCTATACCAACAAAGATTACCTTAATAAATACTTTGATATGAACCGGATTGTAAAAGCTCTGGGAAAGGTATACGTATGGTATGCACGTTATACATCCAGTCTGTCAGCGGCAGAGATTGACCTTGCGGATATTTGGCAGTATACATCCTCTGGTGTAGTGCCTGGAATCAGTGGCAAATGCGATATTAACATCTTTTACACAGACTTTGAAATGGTGTCCGTTCCGGCGAAGCGAGAAGAAGTATGTAATATTAATATTCAAAATTTCCAACGTGCCGCGAATGCGGATGGTTACCGGGATGCACAGGGCAGAAAGCTCAAAGAGGATGGTAAAGATGGTCCCAATACGCAGTATGTGAGACAGCAGATCTGTCTGCAGGCCAAGCGCGTAAGGCTTACATATAAGGTAGGTTCTACTGGTGAGGTGGTCAGATGGTGGCAGACACGTTGTAACGAGATCCTTGGCAGTAATCAGGACACTGATGGCAGGTATGGCAAGACGGCCAGAGCGGAGACAATCAAGCTGCAGAAAAAGCTTAATCTCACAGTCGATGGTAAGGCGGGATATAACAGCCTGCAGGCGGCATTCTATAATTGACGGATTGACAGAGTGTATGGTACTCTAAAATTACCCCATAGAATCCTTGTCATGGGAAAAGGGCGAAGAACAAGAAGGGGTGTTCTTCGTCCTTTTTATATTAACTGGCAAGTTTTCCACAAAAAAAGTAGAGTTATACACATTTTTTCCACATAATGATTGATTTTTGTGACACACGTGATATAATCAAATTTACAAACATAATTGTGATATTGATTTAGAAAATAAGGGGGAATTGCCATGATTTTAACAGATAAAAGCATACGTAAGCTGGTTATGCAGGAAAACAAAAAAGTAAAACCCTTAATTGAAAATTTTAAAGAGACATCTCTTCAGAGTGAATCATATGATTTATCAATTGGTAATTATGTATATTATTTTGATGAAAATGTAAGAACAATTACATTGGATAATCAGCAAGAGATTGATAGCATATATCATGATGAAGATATTTCTATAAAAGGATATACAATGTCACCAGGAGAGTATATTCTGATTTCACTTGATGAAATGATTAATTTACCAGATACAATTTCTGCACATATTCGCCCGAGAACACGTTTTACAAGATTAGGATTGATCGTAAGTGATCAACATTGTAACTCTTCATATTCGGGAAATTTGAAATTAGGGTTATATAATGCTACTAAATATGCAATAACGATAAAACCAGGCATAAAAATAGCACAAATTGTATTCGATGAATTGAAGGAAAAACCATCGGATGAAAAATTGTATAGAAATAGAAAAGATGCTGCTTACCAAGATGAAAAAAGTTTTTTAGGAGCTAGACTAGATCCAGAGATTACGGAAAAGGCAGAGGAAGCATTTCAAAAGATATTAGGGGAATTAAGGGGATAAATAGTGGGAGAAATTTTAGAGAAAGTTGTTGAAGGCTATCTGCAGCAGAATCAGGCTTTGGAAAACGTAAACAAAGATGATCCGGGAGGATTATTCATATTTGATACTGTAAAAGAAAAGCTGGTTACTGAAATTACAGAAGAAATATATATTGAAAAAAAGCAACAGTTATTAGATGAAACAGAGAAAACTATTTCCGAAAGAAAACAGAAAAAAAGAATGAAAGAAATATCAGGTCTGCTATGGGAAGGTTTTTTTGTTGCGTTTATCGTTGGACTATTTGTAAATCAAGTAACAGATATTCTTTCAATATTGAAAGGGGCTTTGTCGAAAGAACATTTAGAGTCCACAATAGTAGTGATTATTATAACAGGACTTATGTGTTTTTTTGTTTTTTGTATTGGTTATATGAAGCGGGTAATTGCATATTTAAAAAGTAAGGATTAAGAGCCATTATTGCATGGCTCTTTTTCATGTTGCATTTCATGTTGCATCATGTCGCAAAACGTATGTAAATAGTGTATTTCTATCGTACATGGCGTATTCCGGATGTTGCCGTAAACCTAGTGTTTATCAGCATTTCCCATGTTTTCAGCATTTCCATTAAAAATGCTTTACGGGTTCGATTCCCATCACCCGCTCTATTTTTTTAGCGGGAATCCTGATAGATCAAGGCTTCCCGCTGTTTTTGTATTATCGAGTTTGATACCAAAATTTTTGAATGCACGATCCGGTTTTTATTTGTATTTTTTTATAGTGGCGTCAAAATCAGAAACATAAGATTCATCCTGTTTTACACGGAAAATCTCGTACTCTTTGATTGCCAGCTTTTTTGCAACTTCGCTGGAAATAAAACCGGCATTATGAAGAAGCTCATATTCATTAAATTTCAGAAAAGAATCAAGTTTGTCTATCCAGTCCTGCATGGACATAAGCTTGTTTCGTTTTGCCTGATTTTCAGCATAGTCTAAATACATAGTTACGATATCATTTAACGAAGATATTTCTTCTTTGGAAAGATAGTTTTTCGAAACAGTAACATCGGATTTATGTATTTTACCATCGGGTGAGTCTTTCCAGGTGGTCAGTCCCATATGTTCCTTTTGACTATTGGCGCGGGAATGAATAATTTCCGGAGCTGTTTTCTGTGTTACAGCAAAGAGAAGTTTATTCTGTACAGTCTTAAAGAATTTCTGAGTGATCTCGCTGTCCTTGTCGTAATCATAACTACACTGGGAATAAATATCGGTGATCTTCTGATAAAATCTTCGTTCACTGGCCCGGATCTCCTTGATACGCTCCAGTAACTCATCGAAGTAATCTTGTCCAAAAGGCTTTCCGTTTTTTAGCATATCATCGTTAATGACAAATCCTTTGATCATATATTCCTTCAGCGTCTTGGTTGCCCACTGACGGAACTTAGTGGCTTTTTTAGAATTCACACGGTATCCCACAGATATAATTGCGTCGAGAGAATAATGCTTCACGGAACGCTTAACCCGCCTGTTTCCTTCTGTTTGAACTACCGAGAAAAATTCGGTAGTTGAAATTTCGTCAAGTTCTTGTTCAAAATAAATATTTTTAAGATGCACGGAAATATTATCGGAGGAACATTCGAATAATTCCGCCATTGCTTTTACATTCATCCAGAATGTTTCATTGTAAAAATATACCGAAACGGAAATATTTTGATCATCTGACTGATATAGTAAAACGTCTCCCTGCATAGGCTCTGGAAGAGAGGCGCTTTGTTGTGACACTTCTGATGATTCATCCCAGTTGTCTGATGAGTCAGTGTCATCATCTATATGTAGAACATGTCTTCGCCGCATTGCTTCTAATTGCTTATCAAAATCCATAAATTCTCCTTTCAAATAAATTAGTAGAGCTGCATTACAATAATTGTAGAAAACATATGTTCCCGTGTCAAGATAAAAAGAGCAGCATTTTTTGACCTGGCACAATTTTATAAAACCCAAATTTAGGTTTGACATTCAAGAGATCTTGTCTAAGCAGAAGGATACAATGTTGATGAATACATGAAGGAGATGCGTGCGGATGACCGATTATAACAAGGTGCCCTGGGAGACTGAATAAAAAAGTGAATACCTCCGATATACATGATAGAACAGGTAGACCTAGGAATAGGAACGGAGGTTTATATGCAGATCGGCGGAGTAGGAAGCGGACATGACACATATTCTCATCAGGTAACGGAATGTCTTCATGAGCATGCGGGTCAGACGGATACAGGCAGCATGGCGAATAAAATGGCAGACAGTCAGACGACGCAGACAGCAACGGAAATCCTGCAGGATACTTCCAACGAAAATATGATGTCCTGGGTGCAGAAGATCGGGAACAGCGGAAAGCAGCTTTTACAGAAGATCTGGGGAGAGAACAAGGAAGCTAATGATGCGATCACTTCACAAAATGGCAACGGAAATCATATTGCAGGGCAGGAGACGCTGGTCACCGGGAATTCAGTAGGAGTAAAGACTACAATGAACAGGGCGGCAGTGGAGACAGCAGCTACCCATACGTATTTCCGGCCTGTGGAAGCAAAGGATGCCATGCCGGCGAATCCTTTTCAGAAGGTGCGTTATCAGGTACAGAAGGTAGCGAGAAAGTTGATGGACCGGCTGCCGGGGAAATTCCTGGGATCCCATACAGGCGATTTTTTGCAGACGAAACAACAGCAAACGAAAGAAGACTTGCGGAAGAGAAGTCAGTATAAGCAGGATGATCAGGAGATCGAGTGCATTCTCACGGATGAAAGCTATCTGACAGATTCCTATAACCGCAAGGGTGAGTACAGCCATCTGACTACGGATAAATAATTATATTACAAATTTTACGAAAAATTTCAATAATTTGCTTGACAGGTTGGCGTTCATCATGTAATATAGTCTTTGCTGTGAGACACAGCAGACATTCATAAGATTGCGGATGAATGCCGATACAATTAATTTCATACCTTCAAGATACAGGTTTTGACCTGTACAGTATGCGCGAGTGGCTCAGCGGTGGAGCACCTCCTTGCCAAGGAGGGGGTCGCGGGTTCGATCCCCGTCTCGCGCTTGAAAAAAGAACGATACCAAATTGGTATCGTTCTTTTTTTTGAGCGTTGATCTGGGCTCGAAAGTTCGATGTCTACGCTCCGTATAGGAGTTTTATTTTGTATGCACATGTCCCCGGGACCAGACTTTACTGGGCTGTGCCTTATAGGTGGGGCGGCGGAAGAGGAGGCTTTTCAGTGCGGGACCGTTAAAGGGGAAGAGGGGCCAGAAGTAACTGAAGCCTGCGAAGGTCGGTGTGGTAATCATGGAGAGTGACACAAGCGTCAGACCGATAATAAAGCCCGACAGACCCCATAATCCGGTGGTGACCACCAGGAGAACTCGATAGATCCGCAGGGCATCGGCGAATTCTATACTGGAGAGGGACAGATTCGCCAACATGGTGACGGCGGCATAGAAGAGGACTTCGGTAGAGGCCCAGTTAAGACTGACAGCAATGTCACCAATTAACAATCCCCCTACGATAGACAGTGCACCGGAGACACGGCTGGAACTAAGTGCGGCAGAGTATTTGAAGAGGTCTAAGAGAAACTCCACCGCCAGCACATAGAAAAAAAGGCGGAAGGGTGACAGATCGCTGACGGGTGTGAGCTGCAGCGAGGCGGTGATCTCGGGATAATAGGCGGAGAGAAGTAAAAATACCGGCAGAAGCAGAAGACTCACCGGAATGCACAGGAAGCGTATCATGCGGAAATAAGTTCCGGTCAGGGGATTGTTGTAATAGTCTTCCGGACTCTGGGTAAACTGGAAGATCGTACCGGGAAGCAGCAAAACGGCGGGAGAATTGTCCACGATGAGCAGAATGTGTCCTTCGCACAGGTAGCTGCATGCCACATCGGGACGCTCTGTCAGCTGGATGCTGGGTAGGGGATTCCACCATCTTTTATGAATCAGAAGTTCTTCTAAGCTTTTGCTGCCCATAGTCAGCGAAGTGATCTGTAACCGGGAGAGTTTTTGCTTCAGAGCCTCTAATAACTCCTCGTTAACCTGGTCTGCCAGATAGGCGATCGCTACATCGGTGCGGCTCTCTGTTCCCAGGGTGCAGATGGAGAAGGTCAGTTTCGCAGAACGCACCCGGCGGCGGATAAGATTTGTATTGAATAAAAGTGTCTCCACGAAGCCGTCCCGGGCACCCCGGGTGCTCCGTTCGGTATCGGGCTCGGAGATACTGCGGACGGGATAGGTACGGACGTCAATGACCACCGCCTGATCGAAGCCGTTCACCAGGAGGATGGAAGGCCCACTTAAGAGATTTTGCAGGATATCATCCACAGAGGAGGTCAACGATACCTGTGCATAGCCGAGCCTGCTCTGCACATAGCCGGGGAGATCGCGGATCTCGGAATCCAGTGTATAGTGAGGATCCTGCAGGTCGGAGAAGATCTGCTGGAGGATCTCGGTATTGCAGAAACCATTGATCCCCAGCCAAAATGCCGGAGTTTCCCCCAACCGGAGATCACGTGTGATCAGGTCAAAGCTTTTACCCAGAGGAAGCAATCGGTGGAGAAGATCAATATTTTGGGAAAGTTCTGTGGATAATGAATTGTTTTGTGTCATAAAAAGGGAATCCTTTCTGAATAATGATTGCATAGACTGCCCGGTGGGTATATTGTATTATTCAGATAGATTCCCCATTATTTTGGTAACTATTCAGTCCATCAGTGATATAATTGCCACAGACCTAACAGGATCAATAAAAACCCGGAGATGGGATCTGCATATTCTCCGACTCGCTGCAGGAGGACGGAACGTCCCAGGCGGCTCCCCAGTGTCAGGAATCCGAAGGAACAGAAAAAGGTGGATATCGAGGCAGGCAGAAAAGGAAGTCCGGTAATGCTGGCGGAGAATCCGATACCGATATTATTCATGGAGAGGGCACAGCCCAGAGCCAGCGTCTGCGGGAGAGTCAGATTCCGATGTTCGGCAAATTTTTTCTTCTCCCGGCATAGACTGCTGTTATCTGAAGAACTGCAGCGCCATCTGGAAACCAGCCATTTTCCGGCATAGTAGAGCCCGAACAGGATCAGGATACTGCTTCCGGTCCGGGTTGCGATCTCACCGGGGATCAGAGGCAGTAAAAGGTTACCGAGGCTTATAGAGATCACAGTACCGATGAGAGTGACTGCGCTGATCAGCAGATTATGTTTTGCAGGAAGAGGGACCTTCTGCAGTCCCAGTGCGCAGCCTACCAGAAGTGCATCCAGACTGGCGGAGATACCGAAGAGCAATGAGGGCAGAACAGACATAGCATGCTCCGTAGAAAATATTCTTAATTTTACTATATTCCTGTAAAAATTTTTTGTGAGATACAGCGCGGGGGATGCCTGAAGGACAAAAACGATGAAAATAAAGAATAAAATCATAGAATTTGTAAAAAAAGAGACGGTGCTGACTGCAGCAATGGTGCTGGCAGTATTGTCGGCGGTAATGATCCCGCCGGACACAGAATATATCGGATATATTGATTTTCGGACGCTGGCGATTTTATTCTGCCTGATGACTGTGATGGCGGGATTGCAGAAGCTGGGCATATTTCGCAGGGTTGCCAGGATATTATTGCAGCATACCCACAATGTGATTGCGCTGGCAGAAATTCTGGTATTGCTGTGCTTCTTTTTCAGCATGTTGATCACGAATGATGTGGCATTGATCACTTTTGTCCCTTTTACGTTTACGGTACTTCGTCTGTCCGGAGAAGATGCAGTCCGGAAACTGGCAGTTCCGGTGGTGGTATTACAGACGATCGCAGCGAATTTAGGAAGTATGCTGACTCCTATTGGTAATCCACAGAATCTGTATTTATATGGGAAGATACAGATGTCCCCGATTGCATTTATAAAGCTGATGCTGCCGTATTCTACGGTGTCGCTGTTCCTTTTGCTTATCTGTACGGTGGTTGCGGCGAAACACAGTGGCATTGCCGTCAGGGATGTAGCAGGGGCGTTGCAGGCAGAAGATGCCGGGCAGGAAACGGCAGGATGGCGTAGACATCTGTCTGTGTTTTATCTGATATTATTTTTGTTGTGTCTGTTAACGGTGGCGCATGTGATTCCCTATCCGGTAACGCTTGGAATTGTGGTACTTGGTGTTGGAATCTTGGACCGCGCGACCATAGGAAAAGTGGATTATTCGCTGTTGCTGACCTTCGTGGGATTTTTTATTTTCATAGGAAATATAGGAAGAATGCCTGCTTTTTGCAGCTTTTTACAAAAAATTATTGAAGGAAGGGAAGTCATGACGGCAGTGGCTGCCAGCCAGGTGATCAGCAATGTACCGGCAGCGCTGTTGCTGTCCGGTTTTACAGAAAATGTGGAAGCATTGATCGTTGGAACGAATCTGGGTGGTCTGGGCACATTGATCGCTTCTATGGCAAGCCTGATCTCTTATAAACAGGTGGCAAGTCAGATTCCCGGGGAAAAGAAACGGTATTTTGGATGGTTTACAGTGGTCAATGTGGGCTTTTTGCTTCTATTGTTATTTATAAACGGTCTGTTATAGTGTGTTTATTATTATACAATTATTTTTTTATTATGTAAGGAGGCAGCATCATGACAGAAGATATGACAATCATTGCAGAAGAGGCATATTCCGCAGCCAGGGAGATCCTGGAGAAGGCTAAGCCGGAGGCGGGAGAACTGTTTGTAGTGGGGTGTTCCACCAGCGAGGTGGGAGGCGCATCCATCGGAACCTATTCCAGCCCGGAGCTGGCAGAGGTGGTCTTCGGTGGAATCTATCAGGCAACGCAGGAAGCAGGCGTCTATCTGGCAGCCCAGTGCTGTGAACACCTGAACCGCGCACTGATCCTGGAAAAAGAGGCAGCCGTAAAATACGGTTATCCCATGGTCAATGTGGTTCCCCAGCCCAAGGCAGGAGGCTCCTTCGCTACGGCAGCGTATAAAGCATTTGAACATCCGGTGGCAGTAGAACATATTCAGGCGGCAGCGGGAATGGATATCGGAGATACGTTGATCGGAATGCATTTGAGAGATGTGGCAGTACCGGTGCGTCTCCGGACCGGACAGATCGGAGACGCCCATGTGGTATGCGCCCGTACCAGACCGAAATTCATCGGCGGTGGCAGGGCAGTCTATGACGAAGAATTAATGTAGTGCAATCTCTACGGCATACTGCGGAAATACTCACGGATCCACCGTCCGGATTCATTGAAATCCTCATCGGTCCAGTCGGAGAGAGCCGTGCTGGCAGCCTTGAAGACACTGCTGCTTTCGTCCTTGTTCGCCAGATTCCAGCAACAGAAGCTGATCTGATATTTGTTCAGCAGATCCAGCCACTTGGTAGTGGAATCGAAATCGTTGGCACCATTGCCGGAAGCGTCGCACATGCCGAATTCGCTGACGAAGACCGGAAGATTGCTCTGCGCGCAGGTCTCTAGGCGGTTACGCAGGTCATCTTTGTGGGTGCCTGCGTAAAAATGCAGGGTATACATTACATTATCAAAGGTAAGCGGGGAAGCCGCGGCTTTGTCGATCTCCTGGCTCCAGGTAGGAGTTCCTACGAGGATGACGGCATCCGGCTTCTGTTCCCGGATCACCGGGATGACTTCCTCGGCATAGGACTTGATGCTGTCCCAGGAGGTACCGCTGTTGGGCTCATTGCAGATCTCATAGAGCACATTGTCATTGTCGGCAAAAGATTCCGACATTTCCCGGAAAAAGGCGATCGCCTCATCTTTGTTCTGATTCGGGTCACAATCACTTAAAATATGCCAATCTACGATCACGTACATTCCAAGCTCTGTGGCGTAGGATACACCGTCTCTTACCAGCTGCTTCAGCTGTTCCTTATCACCGCCGGCACAATAACCGCCGTACTCCGCTGTATACATAGCGAGGCGGATACAGTTGGTATTCCAGTCGTCCCGCAGGGTACGGAAGGAATCATAATTGATATACTGGGGGAACCAGGCAATACCGTGGGTGGACATACCG
>OGOW01000683.1_pt1 | contig 36252 bp, 35 predicted proteins | sample 1552781 | NCBI WGS metagenome assembly OGOW01 (sample SAMEA2580145, study PRJEB22360) | human gut metagenome | biome: human gut; feature: human-associated habitat; material: faeces | place: Denmark | collected 2008/2010
CTTGCTGCACGATTTCACTCCTTATAACCTTATAATACTGCCGCCCATGCGGCCCTGGCATTGCGCCCATTCCTCTATTTCTCTGAATTCTGTACGCCAAAAATGCGGCGTTCCCTTTTTCATCAGGGAGCACCGCAAATGATGCAGTCCGCTAATTACTTTGCGGTAACAACAGAAGCAGTTGCCTTGCCAGCCTGAATGTTTGCCATGGTCACGCTATCCAGCACAACCTTGACAACACGCCGGGTCACAGGCTTACCATTGACGGTGGAAGTCTGCTCAACAACGGTACCAGGCAGAGTCACAACGTTGCCATTCGCAGTGACGACCTTGACCGTAACGACAACCTGAGTGCCTACTTTGGGCAGAGCTGCAAAGTAGAAGTAAGCGGTAACATCGCCCATGCTAGCCTCATAACCGGTGACCTCCAGCTCCTTGATCTCGCTGATGGTCACATTGCTGCCCAGAATGCGGGTAATTTCAGAATAGGCATCTGCACCCAGATAAGCCTGCACGCTGCCTGCTGCCTTCAGAGCTTCCTCTTCCGCGGCAGAAAGAGTGCTGGTCTTTAACTTGATGCGCAGGCCCTTAGAAGAAGAACCGGAGACCTCAAAGATGATATTGCCAGCATCCTTATCTGCGCTGGTCGGGCTTGCAGGAGCAGTCTCTGCTGCAAAAGCAGTGGCTGCAACCATGCTTACGGCCAGAACCGCAGAAACTACAACGCCAATGATTTTTTTCATTTTCATATGACTCTTCCTTTCAAACTTTCACACTCTTTCCCCGAGAGTACCTCTATCTAAATGTGCAACACACACATTTATTCAACCTGTTCATAGAAAAGCTGCAATACAGCCTGCTGCAGGCTTGCAGCATCCGGATAGAACTCCATAAAGCCATCGGCACCGATCTCATGGGTGCCTTCCGGCTTGATTGTATCCATCCGCTCATAATCCTTTGCCGCCCACACTTCATTTGCCAGCTGGCCGCGCGGGATGTTCGTATAGAGATACGGTTCCATTGCGTCGTAAGCCGTGAGCACAAAGCTCTGGTTCTGCTTTACTTCAGCATCCAGCTGTGTGGCAAGCTTCTGGATATACTGTTCCTGCCGGGCCATGCGGGCCTCATTGGTGCCAACGCCGATGCTGCGGCGGGTACGGACAAAGGTCTCTGCCTGGTCGCCATGCAGCGTCAGGGTCGTACCCTTGGTCATAGCCGGATCGATGGCGGAGAAATCATCCTCCAGCGTAACGGTAATGCCGCCCGCCAAGTCATTCAGTGTTGAAATGCCATCCAGACCCATGGAAAGGTACTGATCGACCGTCTGTCCGCCCAGCAGATTTTCCACAGCTTCCACTGTGACCTCGCAGCTGGTCTGGCGTCCATCGCCAAAGCCATAGCCCACACAGATCTGCTGCTCCACCGGCTCATACCGGTCCCCCATAACGCCCAGCACTGTCACCGGCGTGATCGTGTCACGGTCGATCTGCAGCTGCTGCACCGTCTTGTTGTTACTGTCCAGCACGATCAACCGGAGGAAATCCGCCTGACCGGCCTGCCGGTATGCATAGGACTCCTGCGTTTCATGATCCACGCCCATTACAAGAATGGTCGTAAGCCCGTCACGCTTTTTGTAGGTATGGCCGTTCAGTTCCACGGTCTCCTGCTCTGCCTGCGGCAGCTCCGTCCGGGTCTCCGGTTTCCGGCTGCGCTTTTCCAGCCAGCTGCCGCCTGCAAAAAGCAGCAGAGCCGTCAGCACCAACACCGCCAGTGCCACCGCTGCAACGCAATATTGGTTTTTTCTGTTCAAATAGGTGCGCTTCCCCTCTTTTCTTCGGAATAGAATCCCTCCGGGAATTTTTTCCGTTCCCAGAGGAAATATTCCATGGCTTATTATAGCGCCATAACCGTGCAACTGTCAATGTATTTTTCGCTTTTCTCTCTTTAAAACCACCAAAGAAGCTTGATCATCCAAAGTTTTTCCAGGCGTTGACGTGGACATCCAGACCATCCAGAGCATTGTACTTCCCTCCTGAATGGTTTCAAAGTTCTGCGTTTTGTTAGAACGCCAATTTTTCACTTTGCACGATACTGCCGGGGTCTGCTCTTCCATCGTGCCAAACATTGAGAAGAGATCAAGCTGTTCTGCCTCCGGCTTGGGCTTGCCGCCGGGCACGGACAGGTGCAGGCCGTCCATCTGCCAGACATTCCATGTGATAATTTTGGCGATGGGCTGCATCTCTTCTTCTGTGGGTTTGCGCTGCCACCGGGCTTGCAGATGCTCTGCATAGGTCAGCAGAAGGTTGACCCGTGCCAGCAGCGGGACGCCAGAAAGGGGGCTTCGCCGCAGGTCACCTCCAAGCGGCGGCTCTGCACATACTTCACCCATGCCGGTAGATGCGGCCATAGAGCTTATAGTTGTTATCCTGCTCCCAGCCGAAGATCTGATACAAGGTCTGGATATAGGCCTTGGCTGCTACCGAACGGGAATGACGATTGCCCCGGACACCGTTTGCCCACTGGATGGCGCAGCGGTTCTCCTTGGCGGTGGGGCGCACGGCAATCTCCTTCCGCAGCGGATGCACCAGCAATTCTACATAATTGTCTTTCAGATCCATCTCCCGGATGCCTGCCACACTGAAGGCAATGCTATCCTTGTGGAGCATGATGGCAGGGACGCTTTGGTCACTAAACAACTTGAAGTCTGCTACCTCATACCCGGTCAGGTCGAAGGAGCCCTCCCGCACCTCTAACCGGCTCTCATCTTCTGGGTTGCTGTCCACGCTCCTGCAAGCGGCGATGTAATCTTCCTTGGTAAAACTTCCCCACTTGGGATGAACGATGACAAAGCCTTTCAGCAGACCGTCCGGGATGACCTGCAATTCCGGCAGCAGGGACGTGCCGCCGAACCTGGCATTGTTCATGATGCGCTGGACTGCCAGAAAGTCGTTCCGGTCGATGATGGCTTCATGGTCATCCTGATAATGGCTCTGGGGTTTTTCTCCCCGGTTCTTGAAAGACTTCTGGTCGTGAACATCCGCTGCAAACTTGGTGAACCGCTTACGAGTCAACACATCTCCGCAATACCGTTCATTCCGCATACTGGATGCTACGCCGGATGCCGTCCATTTCAGATTGCCCAGATAGGTTCGCTTGCTAAGCTTCGTGAGGGTGTCTGCAATCTGCTGGGTGGAATATCCGTACAGGTACATATAGAACATGAGCTTGGGAATCTTGTAGGTCTCCGGGTTGACAACGAGCTTGCCGTCCTCGTTCTTCACAAAACCCAGCAGCTTCGGGGTCAGGGGCAGGCCGTGATCCAGCCGCATCCGCAGCGAAGTCTCCATGCTCCGGCTGCGGGTACGGGATTCCTGCTCTGCAATGGTTGCCTGAAAGGACAGTGCCATGTGAGAATCATCGTTCAGGGAGTAGATTGCTTCCGATTCGAACAGCACGCCGATCTTCTTCTCAGACAGCTTGCGGATGATGCTCAGGCAGTCCACCACATTACGGGCAAAACGAGAAATATTTTTTACAATGATCAGGTCGATTTTTCCGGCATCCGCATCTGCCAGCATCTCATTGAACCCATCCCGATGCTGCATGGTGGTGCCGGATTTTCCTTCGTCTGCGTAGATCTTCACCAGCACCCACTGAGGATGCTGTGCCACAAGCTCCTCGTAATACTTCTGCTGCAGTTCAAAGGATGTGGTCTGCATGGGGTTGTCTGTGGAAACACGGGCGTAGATGGCGACACGCTGATACTGGTCGGCTTTCACATGGTCGTTTTGCTCTTTCGCCGGGATGTACTCGTATTTATTCGGATCAATCGAGGCCTGCGAGATGCGCTGCCGCACCCGATTCTGCTTTTGGGCATTGGTCAGTTCTGTCTTTTCCACTCGGCTCACTCCATTGCATCCGTTTCTTCGTCAAGGCTCAGTTGCTCTGCCTGTCCCAACATGGCAGGTCTCGGCAGGGTCGAAAGCATCGGCTCGTCCAGCTCATCCGTCGGGAGGGTTTGCCAGCCCTCCGGCAACAGACCCATATCCCGCAGGTCAGGCTGGTAATACGAGGCTAACGTAAAAATATCCTCAGAAATAAAGTAGATTCCCACAGGATGCTCCTGTGCCGCCAACATCCGAGCCATAAAGGTCATCTCTTTCCAATCGCTTGACACATTGCTGACCTTCTGCGTCACGATGAGGTCTACCTTGCCAGTAAAGCAATCTTCCAGCAGACGACACCACTCTTTGGAGTACTCCATATGCGGGGCGGTCATTCCCTTATCCACATAGAAATCCACCAGCGTCCACTGCGGACACAGGGCAATATCGTCCATATACTGCTGGATGTGCTTTTCCAGATAGTTCTCATGCCGGGTCTGATTGAAATACCGGATGTACACCCCGATCTTATACGACGTGTATGGCATGGGATATTCATGCGGGATGCCGTCCAGCCACAGGCGGTGACGGGCAAGGGCTGCTTTCTTAGGGTTTTCTTTGATGTGACGGCGCAGCACATTGGAGCCGCTTTGCGCAAGGGCAGGTTCCTGTAAAGTTTGCTCTGCAAGCTGTGTTTCCATGTTTGTCGCCTGATCCATATGTACTGCCTCCTGATACGCTGAAAATGCACCGATCTACTGACTTATTTCTTCATCTATAATTCTATCTCTGTGCAGCCTCACTCTCAAGGACACCCATGTCACTTTTGGGGAGACATGTCTCGTTTCCTTATCACCTCGTCATCTTCTCCTTGACCTTTTCCGGCACGTCAATCAAGCCAATTCGGTAGAACATCCCATAAATGTAGGACACACCCCGGATATCCCCCAGCGTCTTGGGTCTGTCCACTACCTCTCCGATTTTACCGATATTGTGATACGCCAGCAGCACGGAACTCCAAGCAAGGCTCTTGCTGCCCTCTCTCCGGTCGATCCACAGCTCCTTGGTGAACTCATCTCCCCTACCTTTCTTCAGCTTATAGGTAAAGGGCAAGCCGGACAGAGTCTTGAACTTGTAACCCCGAAAAGCCACCACGCACTTCCAGAGGTTCTCTTCGCATGGATTCTTTTTCAACGCAACCACCGCTCGGTAGTGGCGTTGCCGCTCTGCTCCGGTGCTGATATTGGTGGCGTCAGCGTCCTCCGGGAAGTACACGCCTTTCTCATACGGCAGATAGGAGGTCACGGAGGAATGGGATAACTGCAAGGCAGCCATGGTGGAGGTGACAGCATCGAAATAACTCTGTGTGCTTCTAAAAGAACCGAACGTCTGCTGGACGAGTTTTGCCGTGTCTGACTTGTAGACTCCGGCGGTGATGAGCAACTTTCTCACCTTGATGGGGTTGAGGGACAGTGCGTCCGCGATGGCTTGCATGGTCATTTCATCCTTATAAAGTATTGCGGCAGCGTCCATCAGCTCTTTCAGATTTTTCCCGGCATTATACTCAGGCTTCAACTTCTTTCGGCCGCCGCCGGGTTTTCTGGCTTTATATGGTATTTTCTCGCCCATGATTATTCGTGCAGCTCCAACGGCAATCCGTCCGGATCGTGGAAGAAGGTCATCCTTTTGCCGGTATAACCGTCCACACGAATCGGCTCACATTCAATTCCAGCCTCTGCCAGCTCATTCACTGTCTGTTCCACGTTATCAACGCAGAACGCAAGATGGCGTAGACCACATGCCTCCGGACGGCTCACACGCTTCGGTGGATTTTCCTCAGCGAAGATTTCCAGCTCCGTGTGTTCATTGACACGAAGATCCAGCTTCCAGTCCTTACGTTCAGGGCGGTAGTTTTCTCTGATGACAGAGAATCCCAGCTTGTTCACATAGAAGTTCTTTGCAACTTCATAGTCAGATACAATAATCGCAATATGATGTATTTTTGATAAGTTCATTTTCTCACGCTCCATTTTTTATTTCCGTCACAATCTATACACAACACTCAGAAATACGCCGTGCGGACTTCTGGCGTTCAGTTCACACGGCATATTACTTTATTTCAGCTTTTCGAGAATCTCATCCGCCGTCATACCGGATGCCAGCAGTTTCTTCAGCACAGCCTCAGCCTCAACCTTCTTAGCAGCTTCGGCGGCCTTCGCCTCAGCCTCAACCTTCTTAGCAGCTTCGGCGGCCTTCGCCTCAGCGGCAGCCTTCTTGACCTCCAGCTTTGCGATTTTCTTTTCGGTCTGCTTGATCTCCGCCTTCTGCGGCTTTAGACTTTCACGCAGAGACTTGATGTCGGTCTTCAGCTCTTCGATCTGGGCGACAGTCTTGGAAAGACCTTCTTCGAGCATCGCCTTGTCTTTCTGCAACTTTGCAATCTGTGCATCGAAGTCGGTAGGTGCGGTAATGCGGTTCTTGCTGCCTTTGGTTCTGGGCATAGGATGATACCTCCGATAAGATTATGTAAGATTTAGGGTTAGTATAGCACTGCGGAAATAGGATGACAATACACTCATGAAGCAAATGGTATTGTTTTTCCAATATGTCGATAAAGTTCCTCTTCGTGTACGACCTCTGCCTTTTCATCGAGATTAATCAGTTTAACCCACTGTAAAAGCCCTTTGTCAGTCAGCTTAAATCGAATAATTCCATACCTTTTCTGTGAGCCACATTGGTTATATAAGGCACACTTACTTCTTACTTCATTTGTCTTTAATTCCTTGCCAGCGGAGTCATTGTATAGTTGAATTACTGCGGTATCACTTGAAATCTCTGGTTGCCACTTTTGGACACCATAGCTGACCTTTTTTATCACCATGCCTGGAATCAAAGTATCCTCTTGAAATCCAGCATACACTTTAGCAGTATTCGAATGATGACGACCAGACATATATTGGGCATCATACAAGTTAGGAAACATATATCGTTCCAGCGCATTGGCTTTCTGAATGCACCGGCATTGTTCCTTCAGGATGTCAATGATTGCATTCTTCTGGTCATCGTTTAAAAGGCTCATCATCCTACTCCAAAGTTTTAATCTTCTTTGGTATCTAATTTAGCACTATATATACCTTCATTATGCAGGATCATCGGAACGTCATAAAACGTCAATTCACCCGTGCCCGCTCCATCTGGAATATAGTCTTCAATTCTCTCCAGCGCAAATTCACCAATTTTCACTTCACAAGGATAAAAGTAACTTTCATTTACTTTAGAAGCCACACCGTTCAGTTTAGCAGAAAAGAAATTGCTCCCCATCAATTTTTCGTAATCATCTTGAAGGATAGTGAATTTCCTTATGTAAACGCGCTGCGCACTCCGAGTCAAGCAGTGGTCATCAATAATCTGCTTTAATGCATGTTCCAGTGCATTATTATCAACTTCAACATCCTCAACTTTAATTACCGCACCAGACTGCAGTGCATCAAATTCACAGGTAAAACAATTAAATTGTTTAATGGATACATCCATGTTATTCACCTATTTATAAAGTGCCAGCCTTTGCATCTTAGCCACATTCCCATGTGTTGCCTACCGCCCACCGCGTAGAGGTGTGCAAAGTTTCGAGCGGCAAAGCTGTGAGCATCCGTGGAGGATAACTCTCACAGCCCAAATATACACTATATAGGATCTGTTTTCAAGGATGACGGAAAAAATTGGACATATATACATCCAAGTGTCCGTGTTAATCATCTATGCTTTAAGGTGATTATAAATGAAGCTTACTTTCAAAAGATTCCGCCATCAAAATTCCGATGATGTCTGGGAGGACATCCCGGAGAAGCGTTCTCTTGCCCACACAATCCTTGATTTGCTGTTCTTCCCTACATACCGCTTGCCGCGAACCGTGAACACAGTCCGAATCTACAATGACCGGAACTGCTTCTCAGTTTGCCCATGTTGAAGGAAAGTCATCGAGTACGTATACGATTTCTATAACCCCCTAAATATGAGTTTCCGCTTAGAGTCTAAATTTCACATTCAGTAACCCATCTAATCCCTGAAATGCTGCTGTAATTTCATTTGAAAACTCAGTATCTTGTACTATCTCATCATCACATAAGCTTTCTCTGTGCCCCATATATTTCCGCGCCGCATCATGTATAGCGTCAGTTTTTCTATATTTCTCATTATATACAAATGAACACTCAACTTTTTTAACCTTGTATTTACGCTTCGTCCTATTCACATAAACCTTTACCGCATCATATAATGTTTTATCTAACTGTGAGGACAAATTTTTTGAAGTGTCTATGTTAGAGTAAAGTACTTTTCCCTCATCGGTTCTTGCAAGAAATTCAAATCTCTTCCAATCAATGTCGAAGATTATTTGCCCACAAACATGTTTTGGCGCGTCATAAAAGCTCACAATAATCTGCTGTATAACATCTCGATCAACAATACCTTTCCTCAAATCACTTTCTATTGAAATGCCACATGCTTTTGTAAGTTCATCTAATACTCCGGCCAGAATATTTAATCGGATTTTGACATTTACTTTGACATCCATCTTAGGCGGTAACAAATCTATCATTCGATACACCCCACTATATAATTGGCTTTATCCTTTTTTCTGCCAACTCACATAATTCCTGAAAGTTCAGTCGTTGTAAAGAAGACATCTTGCAATCTAATTTTCGGATTACTTCTATATTTAAAGATGTCTTATTTTCTATCATTTCCCAAACATATCTTTTTCTCAAATCATTTTTCAGCTGCGAAAAATCAGAAATTGTTCCTCTTCTAAATATACTACAAAACTGAACAAATTCATCTTCATTCATCTTTACAAATGGATCTAATATGCTCTGAATGATGACGGATTTTAGCTTAATGTCTGGTTCCCACCGATACATATCAGCTCTACCCGATCTAAGAAGTGGTGCATATACAGTTGAAAAATCGTTTCCAGTCATAATAATAGGTATTCTTTTGTCATCAGAGCAATCGGCCAAATTCATCATGCGCCCTGTTAAAAGGTTAGAATTAATAGTCTTTTCAGTTCTTGAATCTTGATTAATTGCGCCCATATGGAAATCATCAATAAGAATCGCGATACAATATCCCCTTTTACTTCTTTGCACAGCATAATTATAAACGTCGTTCAGAATTTTTACCGAATCGCCCTCATGTGATCCAGAAATTTCCGATGCAGAAACATATAAAACCTCAATATTATGTTGTGTTAAAACCGCAATAGTTTGAGATGTTTTTCCCTCTCCTGCCGGTCCTTCAATCGCTAGGTACAACGGTGGAACAAAACATTCGTTCAGAGTCATATATTGTGACACCACATGAACAAGAACTTTTTCTTTGAATTCTTTTGGTACCATCATAGTCGAATAGTACCAGTTATTCGATGGGGTAATTAATGAACAGCACTCTGGGCAGTCCATGGTATTATCGGTTCCTGAAGTTCCGTTTACAGATGAACTCGACTTTTTCCCCATCAAAGGAGTTAGGCTATCATTAAAAAATCCCATGTTTATTTTCCCTTTCTAGTAATTGAAATCTCATCATCACTTCGATCAGCACCTATAAATGTAGCTAGTCCCTCCGCAAAAGCGTCATCTGATTTTTCCTTTTCCAATTTATCAAGGCTTGGAATAAAAGAATTATGTATATAATCCTCAGAGTTATATTTTTGTTGTTCAACAGTTGTTCTTGGGGTTGGAATATTTATTGTTTCACTGTCACCTTTATTATTGTTCTCACTATTTGTATCCTTTTTTATCAAAGAAAAAACGCCCGTAATAATCGCCACTACGATTGCCGCCACAGCACTAATAACAGCGACTTTAATTTGAATATCTAAGTTATTCCATACATTAATCATTTTCATGTTCCTTTAGCGGGTCAAGTCATCTTCTTGATCAGTTCTTTACAATCATCCAATGCATCAATAATCTTTGGATATGCTTCAGAAGCGAAATCCAAATACTTCTGATCGACGATCTCGCCATGTACACCTCTATTAGCTATCCTCACCACCTGAATTAACAAATCTATACATTTCGGATCAAGGACGCCCTGCTGGCTCAAATAGTAGGCCGACTGAACAAGCGAAATATGATTTTTACCGTTATATCCAATCAAATCCATAGCATCGTTTAATTTTGCTTCAATTCCATACCGCATTTTAAACAATTCGAGATTTTGCGCCGGGATGTTTACTTTATCCTGTTTCTCTGTCTGCTTATTCGTATTTTGCTCATTTAGTAAATGGATTTCCTTAATTAAATTATCCATTCTTTCTTCAGAAGGCAAAGAGCCTCCGTTAATTGTGAACTGCGGCGCTACACTGTTCGAGATTTGGATTTGCGATACAAGTTGCTGGAGATTGTTGAGACTTGCTTTTACTTCCTCATTGCTTTTTTCTACGGCTTTTTTGACCTCTTTTTTAACCTTTACACCCAGAAATTCCAGCTCCGAAAAAAGTGGGAGAGCCAAAAGAATAACCCAGATGATAAACACCGTACTAAGCATACTTGCATCATCCAGTTTTTTAATTGCAAATCTATTGATTACCAAATAAATCGTGCTTATCGCTAGGAGAAAAATATACCAGAGTTTTTCCTTTAAAAAGGAAAGTAGCTTTTGCCACAACTTTATTTCTTCGTTCTTTTTCTCCTTGGTCTTTTGTCCATCCATACTGAATTTCCTCCGGCTCAGCCACGCCCATGCTGTCAGCACACCGATCCATCCACCCATCGTATTACCGAACACATCATCGAACTCTGCAATGCCAAGTCCCGTAATATACTGGGTCGTTTCGATTGCCACAGACATCAAAAATGGAACAAGTAGCACCCACTTCTTCTGTATCATCCTGTATAAACCTGCTCCTAATGGTGCGAAAAGCCAGATGTTGTTGATAACTCCAACTCTCACAGCTTGCTCCGTCAGAAAACGATCCGCATAAGAAAACAAAACAAAGTTCGTCCTTGCATCCCCTGTCTCGCGGAACATCAGTGTTTCATAAAGGATGAATACTACATACGCAGCCGTCAAAAAGACACTCATTTTCTTCGGCAGCAACAGTATCAGCAAACAGATAACACATCCAGAAATGACAACCATAAACGGAAATCCGTTCAGGATATTGTCCACACACAGCATGACATGACCGTTTTTGTCAAGCAGCAGATTCACCTTTCCGCTTCGCTTGATGCCATGCTGCCCTTTGGACAGGACCATTGGATTGCCATCTGCATCGAAATACATATCAGTGTCCGCTGTACCATCCCGGTGGTAAGTACGCTTCATAACCGTATAACCAGCATTCGTTGGTGTTGGATTACCGTCTGCGCCGAGATAGGTTATCTGGCTGATACGACCTTGCTCATCTCGCTGATATAGCTCGCCATACTGGCCAAGAGAAGATTTTACAGGTTTTCCTTCTGTGTCAAAGTATCGTTCGCCAATAACGGTTCCTTCCGAATCACGCAGATATGTCTTGACAGCATAACCAGATGTGCAGATGACGGGCTGTCTATTTTCATCGAGATAAGTAATAGCGCAATTTAGTCCTTGTTCATCATACTCCCGGTGCAAACCGTAATAGCCGCCTGTGCATTGGACCGGCTGCATATTAAGATCGTAGTAGAAATCGTCCGTTGCTTTTCCTTCCACCAGTGTTCCCACAATGGCGGAATAACCGGAACTAAGCATCATTGGTTTCTTATCTGCACCAAGATACCTGATTACAGTATCACCATCGTTATACTCATACGCGATGCCATAGTAATCGCCATACCGTTCCACTGGGTTTCCAGCAGCATCGAGGTAAAACTCTTCTATGACTTGTCCTGCCGAATTCCGTGTTCTCTGTACAGTTGCATAGCCCATGTCAATAGCATCTGTGACAGTGCCCTCAGAGTTCACATAACTCGTGCTAGTCGCATTTTTCTCTACGGTCTCCTTCACTTCAAGTTCCGAAGACGTGAAACCGAATTCATGATCAACGGCAGCATCTAGCAGTAAAAACAGGATTGAAGCCAGAATGAAGGCAAGTAATAGCGCGTGAACGCTTTTTTGTTTCAGGTTTGCGCTCAAACTCCGTAGCCTCTGCTCTTGATGGTCTCCACGACCTGAGAAACGTACTTTTGGCAGGTGTCGTGATCGGGAGCTTCGACCATCACACGCACAACAGGCTCCGTACCAGATTCACGGACAAGGATACGGCCAGTGTCACCCAGTGCCTCGGCTACGGACTTGACTGCTGCCTGCACTACTTCGTCATCCTGTGCGGCCTTCTTGTCGGTGACACGGACGTTCTCCAGAACCTGCGGGTAGATCTTCAGGGGCTCAGCCAGCTTGCTCATGGGCATCTTCTTAGCCAGCATAACTTCCATCATCTTCAGGCTGGTCAGGATGCCATCACCAGTGCTGGCGTACTTGCTGAAGATGATATGGCCGCTCTGCTCACCACCGATACGGCATCCGTTCTTCGCCATGTACTCATAGACGTACTTGTCACCCACGGCAGTCTTGGCGTAGCCGATGCCCTTCTCATCAAAGGCCTTATACAGGCCAAAGTTGGACATAACCGTGGTGACCACGGTATTGGTCAGCAGCTTGCCACGCTCCTTCATGTAGCAGCCGTAGATGTACAGAATATGGTCGCCAGTGATGACATTGCCCTTTTCATCCACACACAGGCAACGATCAGCATCGCCATCATAGGCAAAACCGATGTCCAGCCCCTTCTCTACCACGAACTTCTGCAGACCCTCAATGTGGGTGGAGCCCGCATTGTTGTTGATGTTGGTGCCGTTGGGCTGTGCATTGATGACGTAGGTATCAGCTCCCAGAGCATCAAACACAGACTTAGCGATGTTCCAGGAACTGCCGTTGGCGCAGTCCAGACCGACCTTCACGCCCTTGAAAGAGTATATGCCCAGAGAAATCAGGTAGCCCATATAACGGTTGCGGCCTGCCACATAGTCCACAGTGCAGCCGATGTGCTCACGATGGGCAAAGGGCACTTCAGACCAGTCCTTATCAAAGACATGGAGTTTGCCGTCGATGTAGTCCTCCACCAGCAGCAGAGTCTCTTCGGGCATCTTCTCTCCATAGCAGTCGATCAGCTTAATGCCGTTATCGTAATAGGGGTTGTGGCTGGCGGAGATCATGATGCCACAGTCGAAGTCGTCCACGCGGGCGATATAAGCCACAGACGGCGTGGTCGTGACGTGCAGCAGATAGGCATCTGCGCCGGAGGCTGTCAAGCCTGCTACCAGGCTGTATTCAAACATGTAGGAGCTACGACGAGTGTCCTTGCCAATGACGATACGGGCAGGACTGGTGTCGCCGTTGCGCTCACGCAGGGCGTTGTAGTACCAGCCAAGGAAGCGGCCTACTTTGTAAGCGTGGTCAGCAGTCAGAGTGATTCCAGCTTCCCCGCGGAAGCCGTCAGTACCAAAGTATTTTCCCATTATGTAATTGTATCCTCATCCAAAGAGTGAATTAACGAATACATGCTTTAGCCGAGAGGAAATCTCGTTGCCTGCTGCTCACCACGGAGAGGTAGCATATTTGAGCAGCACAGCCATGTGGCTGAACACATGGCCTATTTTACATCAGTTTTTCTTGGCTGTTTTGTATTTCTTATAAAGAACTATACTCAACACTGCCATAAGTACAATAATCAAATACCGAATAATATAGAAATTATACAAAGCTATACCAAGCAAACACAGAACCGTTGTTACACATGCGAGTAATATTAGTTTTCTATCTTCAAAAACAGAAGATCCCGCAATACCATTCTCTTTGCACAATTTTCTAGCCCAAATTCCTTGGAAGAGTGCCATCAGAATATAAGAGAACAGCGTTGTATATGCCGCAGCCATATATCCATAAGCATTGATAAAGATGTAGTTTAACACAAGATTTGCCACAGCTGCAATTACTGCCGGATACATCACATACTGTGTTTTCTTGTAGTATACAGCTATATCCGAATAAATATTGGCAAATGCCGTGAAGAAGACTCCCGCAGCAATCGGCGGCATAATATAGCTAGCCTCATAATATTCTTCTGTTGCGAGTATTCTAACAATTTCCGGTGCCATATAGGTCATCATCACTGCCATCACTGCATACAAAAGCATAATTTGAGACGATATCCTCTTTATACCTTTTACATTGCTCTCTATATTCTGAAATAGATACGGAACAAAAGAAGCGTGAATTGCCTGCCAAAGCATCAAGGACAGCGAACTCACTGTATACAAGGTACTATAAATTCCAACTGCACTATTATTTACCATCTGACTAATCATCATTCGGTCAGATACGCTTAGAATTTGTGCGGCTATTGAATATCCAATAAGCGGAATGCTTAGAGATAAAGACAACTTCCAATATTCTTTATTGTACAGTGTCTTTCCCTTCCAAAACAGGCACACCCAAATTACTGCAGCCACACCATATACAACGAGATAGTTTGCATAAAGTCGTGCCTCTGCAATATTCTGATGTCCAACACTATTTGCGCTAAGCACTGCAACAACTGACAATACTGATGCCAATATCGCAGATCCTATCGTTACGCATCCTGATAACTTATATTTATATTCGTATCTTTGACGTGCCAGCCAAAAATCACGAGCCGGGGCCACTAGGAATCCAGTCAACATCAAAACCATCAATCCATTTGGCAGTCCCAGCAATCTACTCCAAAAATCAGGAGCAATAAAATATATGATGGCAATAATAAGAGCAATCAAAGATGTCAGTGACAGCACAGAAGATTGGTACTGGTCTCTCTTATCCGGATACTCCTTCATTGCCACTGAATAGCCGCCCGATGTCAACGAGAGCGTTGCAACAACACTTATTAGCGCATACCATGAATTATATAGATTCACTTCGCCTATCTGCTCCGTGGTCATTAGTCTTGTGAAAATCGGAACCGTTATAATCGCCAATCCCCTTGAGAAGACTGTTGAAAGCGTGTATACGATTGCCGATTTTGCACTTTCTGATAATCCACAGATTTTCTTCTTAATGTTGGTCATTCAGTATAAACCTCTCCGGAATTAATAGCGTGGTTTTAGTACTTTCTCCACACCATCTTGTTAACGATGCCGGTGTAACTTTGGATAATCTTAACCACCTTGTCGGACACGTTCTCGTCCACGTAGTCTGGCACGGGAATGCCTAGGTCACTATTCTTGTTCATCTCCACAGCCACATCAACCGCCTGCAGCAGATGGTCGCCATCAATACCGGCAAGGATGAAGTCGCCCTTGTCCAGTGCTTCCGGACGTTCCGTGCTGGTACGGATACACACCGCCGGGAAGGGGTGCCCCGCGCTGGTGAAGAAGCTGCTCTCTTCCGGCAGCGTACCGGAGTCAGACACCACGCAGAAAGCGTTCATTTGCAAGCAGTTGTAGTCATGGAAGCCCAAAGGCTCATGCTGAATTACCCGATTGTCCAACTGGAAGCCGCTCTGCTCCAAGCGCTTTCTGGACCGAGGATGGCAAGAGTATAAAATAGGCATATTGTACTTTTCCGCCATTTTATTGATAGCGGTGAACAGGGAGATGAAGTTTTTCTCCGTGTCGATGTTCTCCTCCCGGTGAGCAGACAGCAGGATGTACTTGCCCTTCTCCAGTCCCAGACGGGTGTGAATATCGGAGGCTTCGATCTTGTCCAGATTCTGATGCAACACTTCTGCCATCGGAGAACCGGTGACGTAAGTACGCTCTTTGGGCAGACCGGTGTCAGCCAGATAACGGCGTGCGTGCTCGGAATAGGCCATGTTCACATCAGAGATTACGTCCACGATGCGACGGTTGGTCTCCTCGGGCAGGCACTCATCCTTGCAGCGGTTGCCGGCCTCCATGTGAAACAGTGGGATGTGAAGACGCTTTGCGCTGATAGCGGACAGACAGGAGTTGGTATCGCCCAGCACCAAAACTGCGTCCGGTTGAGCTGCTACCATCAGTTTGTAGCTCTCGGAAATGATGTTGCCCATGGTCTCGCCCAAATCGGCTCCCACTGCATTCATGTACACTTCGGGGTCTGCAAGCTGAAGGTCATGAAAGAAAACGCCATTTAGGTTGTAATCATAATTCTGCCCCGTGTGTGCCAGAATTACATCGAAATACTTGCGGGTTTTGTTAATCACAGCCGCCAAACGGATAATCTCAGGGCGAGTCCCCACAATAATCAGCAGCTTCAGTCTGCCATTGTTCTTGAAAGATACGTTATTATAATCAGCCATTGTTTCTCCATTTCTGATTAAATTCGTTCTGCCATCCAATCAATATCATGCTTTACTTCCCTAGCTGGAACACCCGCAATGACACAGTTCGGATTTAAATACTGTTTACACAAAAGAGATGCTGCTCCGACCGTGCAGTTCTCGGCAACTGAGGTTCCTTTTAGTATCGTAACGTTCGTACCAATCCAAACATGATTACCAATTTTGACAGATGCAGAAGGATTTAGTCGTTTTTTTGTTCCCTTCTGAATAAGACTGTGCGAATCTCCTGTACGTATATCAATTTTACTGGAGAACAAACAATCCCTTCCGATTTCTATTTTTGTTCCTTCAATCGCTGCGAGATGTATCGTTCCACATAAAGCAGTATGCTCGCCAATCTGTATCGAATTATTATCGTCCTCAATCCAAAAGGTCGCTTGATTGCACACGCAGCGATTACCAATGTATAGCGTGTTATTATTCCCAGAGATGTTAATACTGCAACCATTTAGTCTTGAATAGTCGCCTATGATAATTCGATTATTCATGCCATGGTTAACAATCCTGCACTTTTTTAGAAGGGAAAGCCCAATATTAGATTTTTCCCCCCCCCCCATGAATTATTAAAAGGAAACTTGTTAATCACGCTGAATGCAGCCCGAAAGAGTTTGCTATGTCTATCTACGATTTCAAGAATTTTATGTTTGTTCATAATCAAACCTCTTCGTAGAAAGTGTCCGGATGGTTGGGGTTGAAGATCTCGTTGCAGGTCATCACCGTCACCAGATTCTCTGTTTCAGACAGATTGATGATGTTGTGAGTCCAGCCGGGAATCATGTGGACAGCCTCGATCTTATCCCCGGAAACCTCAAACTCCACCGTTTCTCCAGTATTGATGTTCCGCTCTTGGATCAGGCCGTGACCAGCGACCACAATGAACAGCTCCCACTTGGAGTTGTGCCAGTGCTGCCCCTTGGTGATGCCCGGGCGGCTGATGTTGATGCTCACCTGACCGCAATCGGCGGTATGCACCAGTTCCGTGAAAGAGCCACGGTTGTCCGCATTCATCTTGAGGGCGTACTTAAACTTGTCGGTGGGCAGATAGGTCAAATACAAGGAGTACAGCTTCTTGGCAAAGGAGCCGTCCGGCATCTTGGGCATCATGAGGGTGGTGGGCTGTGCCTTGAACTCCTGCAGAAGATCCACGATTTCGCCCAGCGTGACCTTGTGGGTCACAGGAACACAACAATAGCGGCCATCTTCTTTCAGGACAGTCTCCACACCGTTAAACTCACAGTGCTGTTCTTTGCCTTCCAGCAGGTCAAACATCCCTTCTACAAGATCGTCGATGTACAGCAACTCCAGCTCGGTGCTGCGGTCGTTGACGGTGAAGGGCTCATCGTTGGCAACTGCCCAGCAGAAGGTGCTGACGGCACTGTTGTACTTGGGGCGGCTGTGGCCCATCAGGTTGACAAAGCGGTAAACCGCAACCTTTGCCCCGGTTTCCTTGGCGTAGTCGAAGAACAGCTCCTCGCCAGCCTTCTTGCTCCGGCCGTACTCGCTGTTGCCGAAACGACCAGCCAGCGTGGCTTGAATGGAGGAGGACAGCATAATGGTTGCCTTGTTGTTGTGCTTTTTCAAGCAGTTCAGCAGGTTAGATGCAAAGCCGAAGTTGCCCTTCATGAAGTCTTCCGGGTTCTCCGGACGATTCACGCCTGCCAGATTGAACACGAAGTCTGCCTTGCGGCAGTACTCGTCCAGCTCTTCCGGGGTGGAATCCAGATCATACTCGTAGATTTCTTTAATATTCAATGCCGGGCGGGTCTTGTTTTTCCCGTCCCGGATGTTTTTCAGGTTGTTGCACAGGGCGGTTCCCACCATGCCCTTGGCACCTGTGACTAGAATGTTCATCCTATCACCTCTTTAATGTACTGCTGTGCAATCCGGAATATCTGCGCCATCCGGCACAGTTGCGTTATTGCAGATGGTGCAGTTGCTGCCGATGCGGGCAAAGTTCCCCACCGTTGCGCCGGTGCGAACTACGCTGTTGGTGTAGATAAGGGCGTAGTCCCCTACCGTCGCATCACAGTGGATTTCCGTTCCGGCATTCAGCAGAACACCGTTTCCGACAGATGCACCGTTCTGGACGCAAGCGTTTTGCAGCACCACACAGCCACAGCCCAGCTTGGCGTATGGACTGATATAAGCATTGGGAGCAATGATGTTGGGGAACGCATAGCCAAGTGCTTTTGCCTTCTCATACACCTGTGCTCGGAACCGATTATTGCCGATTCCCACCACCAGCAATCCATACTCCTTCCGCAGCTCCGGCAAATCAGCAAGGCCGCCAACCACCGGAATGCCGCAGATTTCAGTGCCCACAGCTTGTCCATCATCCACAAAGGCACAGTCGTATTGGAGCATCGCCTGCTCCGCCACCATGCGCCCGAAGCCACCGGCACCAATCAGCAACAGTTTTTTCATAATCACGCCCTTCAATCTCAGTGAATTCTTTTACAAAGACCCTCCGTCAATTTCTCCACAGTTATTTTGAATATGGTTGCCAGCACAAGCGTTATCAAAGAACAACACAGCAACGATGCAATCATCATCATGTCCGCTCGCATTTTGTTAGTAGACATCACTATAATTCGAAGTCCTATAGAGTTTATAATAGGCCAATGAAGCGCATAGATTCCAAAGGAAACTGCACCCAACCTCTTGACCAATTTACACTCAAAGATGGATTTCACTCGTTCTACCTGAGGAACAGCAATCAAAAAGCTTGCAAAAGCTGTACTTGTAAACACAGGATTTCCCGACCAAAATGCAACAAGAGGAAGAAGCAACCCAGCTAAAACCATAATGTTCTTTTTATTTTGTATCTCTGCCTTCTCTCTAAGTAGTCTCGCACAAGATCCACAAAGACACGCCATGATGATGCTTCTGCCTGTAATGGCTGCCAACACAGTAAGTACACAAACAGCAATTGTCTCTGTCTTTTTCGACTTACAAATCCAACCTACCCCATAAATCAAAAATGAGGAAATTAGCATATCTCTTAGACACCAAAACGGAGAGTTGAACTTGCTCGTTCCCAGTATCAAGACAAAAAACGGTTCTTTCAATATATCCAAAACTGTCAAACGACTTCCATATAGGTGCGTCAGCCATGTGTTTTGTACGATTGCCTGCACACTATGATTGTAGAAGCCTATGGTGTTCTGGATTACAAAGATAAATATCGCCGTTCCCCAAATAGGTATCGCAAGGCGAAGGATTCGCTTAGCACACTTCACCAAAAAGTCTCTTATTTTTCGGGAGTGGGTAGAGATTATTAACAAATATCCACTTATCACAAAAAACAAGTAAAGCCAGAAACTCTCTGCTGTAAAAATCGAAACCGGTCCTTCAGTCAATATTCTGACAAACCAAGAATCAATTTGTGAAGCGTTTTCCGCATACTTGTATATCCCTGTGAAGTGACCCAAAAGAATGAAAAGGCACGCCAAGCCCTTCATTCCGTCAAGATAGCCTTCTCTTTGCGATTGCATATATTCCACCTTATACGTTAGGAATGCCTTTCAGCTCATTCTGGACATATTCAGTGGTCAGAATCTTCTTCACAGTGCCCTCCACATCCAGACGAGTGGTGTTATGGCTGGTGTAAGATTCATCTGCCATGGTATGAACCTCGCCCTTGACCACGAACTTATCGTAGTTCAGGTCGCGGTTATCTGCGGCAACACGGAAGTAGTGACCCATATCCTGGCTGCGCAGACGCTCCTCACGGGTCATCAGGGTCTCGAACAGCTTCTCGCCGTGACGAGTGCCGATGATGTTCGTACCGGTATCGCCGAACAGCTGCTGGACAGCCTTAGCCAAATCGCCGATGGTAGAGGCATCCGCCTTCTGGATGAACAGGTCGCCGGGATTGGCGTGCTGGAAAGCGAACATGACCAGATCTACAGCCTCATCCAGGTTCATCAAGAACCGAGTCATGTTGGGATCGGTGATGGTGATGGGGCTGCCAGCCTTGATCTGGTCGATGAACAGAGGGATGACAGAGCCGCGGCTGCACATAACGTTGCCATAGCGGGTGCAGCAGATGGTAGTGCCACCACGCTCAGCAGCTACACGGGCATTGGCGTAGATGACGTGCTCCATCATAGCCTTGGAGATGCCCATGGCGTTGATGGGATAGGCTGCCTTGTCAGTGGACAGGCAGACGACACGCTTAACGCCTGCGTCGATGGCAGCGTGCAGAACGTTGTCAGTACCGATGATGTTGGTCTGGACGGCCTGCATGGGGAAGAATTCGCAGGAAGGAACCTGTTTCAAAGCGGCAGCGTGGAAGATGTAGTCAACACCGGGCATTGCGTCACGGATAGACTGGGGGTTGCGGACATCACCGATGTAGAACTTCACCTTCTTGGCAGTGTCAGGATGCTTGGCCTGAAGCTCATGGCGCATATCGTCCTGCTTCTTCTCATCACGGGAGAAGATACGGATTTCCTTCAAATCAGAATCCAGGAAGTGCTTCAAAACAGTAGAACCAAAAGAACCAGTGCCACCAGTGATCATAAGGGTTGCGTTATCAAATGCAGACATTTTTATTTTCCTCCACAATCTTGTTTCTATCTTCTTCAGCAACTTTTAATAAAAAGAAGCCAAAAACCCAAGTAAACAGCAAGTCAATATGTGGTTCCTTATTAAGGATACCAAAGATGATAATTATCAAAACAATTCGAGTCATCAAATTAACTCTTCGTTGTTTTAAACCTCCCACAATGAAAAAGAGCGAGTATCCACAGCCTAGAAAACCAAAAATACTCATTGCATAAATTGAAGTAGCTGTATCCGCGATATAGTTCATGCTTTGAGATATTTTAACTATTCCATTACCCCAAATAGGGCTATCCAAGAAAAGCGAAAAACTGTCCTGTACTGCTCTTCCTCTTTGACTTTCTGATAGTGTTCCGGACATTAATTTTGCAAACATTTCATTTTGACTCAATCCAGAAGCAAGCAGTATTTTATCCAAATTCAAAAAAATTACTATCGCAATTATAACAACCATAATTTGGATAAAGGCTAATAGAACTTTCAACAATTTTTGCTTGGGTTCTATTTTTAGACTCGCCAAAACAAACAATAGAGCCAACATAACATATCCAGCTGTAGAGTTTGCAGTTACAATTCCAGCCACAAATAAAATCATTCTGGGTATGTTTTTGTGATTCACATAGATTATTTCAAAAACCAATGCAAATGTTAGTGCCGTAGCAAACAGCCCAGGTTCCCAGAATAAAGCGCAATTTCGTTCCGGTATGCTTTCAATATAATTAAATAATAGTATACCTCTATATGCCACATCATTAAGATTTGTGAATTTCGGCAATTTATCTCCTAATCCAAGCACATTTACAGCAAAATAGCCCGCAAGGGCCAAGGCAGTTACAAAAGTCATAAATTTTATGTAGACATCAATCAAAATACTCCCATCTACCTTTTCTGAGATTTCATATGCTACATAAATTGTCGCGAATATTCTAAGGTAAAAAGTCGAATAGTTACTCGCTATAGCTGTAATAAAAATCATTACACTAAAAAGCAGCAAAAAAACAGTTCTTAATGATTTAGAAACTCTAAATCCATGTTCTAACACTCGTATGACAACAACAAATGCTGCAACATAAATTATCGTATTTCTATATGTTGATGAAATAACACTAACAGCACTTCCACTATAGAAGGCAACAACTATTGCCAATATCCAGTAGATGATATTTTTTTGTTCTGTCTTCTCGTGCAAAATATCACCTTCCCAAAAATCTCTTTCTAAGTTCTTCTTTAAGATGTTGCTCTTCGCTTATGCCAAGGATCCTCTTTACTGTTGAAAACATCTTATTTTTCAATCTCAATGTTAGTGGATATAAAATTATTTCTCCTGTTCTTCTGTTAAACACTTTATCCATTTCCAAAGAGCTTGGATGTTTCAATGGGAACTCCATGGGCTTTGTCGGCACTTCACAAAAGCGTCGTGTCATAATCATACTTAAACTAGTGCCGCCATGTGTTGAATCATTATCAGCACCAATATTCCTTATTTGATTAACACACGGCGCAATTCCAAGCAAATTATTTGACCGAATCGAGAACAGCATCTGGTAGTCCCAAGAAATAAACCTCTTTCCCTGCTGTTTTCTATTATATTCATTTAAAATTGATGCCCACTGTTGCTCCGCAAGAGCTTTCGTATCATATGTTTTAAAGAATGCTTCTTTATTTTTGAGCAATCCATTCAATTCTCCATTGTAATATTTCAGATATTTCGTTTTCCACGAAGCCCATCCGCAAGGTAGCAAATGTTGTGTAAAGAAATAACTATCACCGTTGGTGTTATGATACTCTGGCAAATAGTTTGTTCCGCACACCCACAAAACACGTTCATTATCCTCATATCTGTCAAGCATTTCATCCGCATACTGAAAGAACGTTATTTCGGGATAATTATCGTCCTCGAGGAAAATTGCTCTCTCTTCCTTCTCAAAAACTTTTTTTGCACCTAACCCAATATTCTGATATACGCCCCTATTTGTCTCTGCATACAACTTCACCACATCACAGGGCCAATCAATAGCAGTTTCTACTGCACTTCTTGTTTCTGCAACTCGTTCAATCTCTTCCGGTGAACGTCCCTGATCAGAAAGCAGATAAATTCTGTCCGGCTGCACCTTTTTTATTTGTTCAATAATTCTGAGAACTGTATCTTTTCTTTTAAATAAGAAGAGCGCTATCGGACTTTTAACTTTATACTTATACATTCGCTATTCCTTTCCAAAGTTTATTATCTTATTCTTACAGTAACTCTTCGACTAGCTTCACAATCTTTCTCGTCTGGGCTGTGCTATTTTTTTCAGTCAAAACAAACGCACGTCCAAGAACCCCCATATCATCGCGTTCCTTTTTCGGCATTTCACATACTTCAACGATTTTCTTCTTCAAACTCTCAATAGAATCATCTTCTACATACTGAATATACCGGTCATACTCATCCGGAATCCCATCCAATTTATATGCCACTAAAGGTACACCCGACGATAGATACTCCATAGTTTTCGATGGAAAACTATACTTTGTGAATTCCTCATTGTTCTGTCTCGGATTAACCAAAACCGTAGCTCTACTTTGCAACTCAAGCACCTGCTCTCGCGGAAGTTTTCCAAGAAAATGAATTCTCGAGTCCTCTTTTGCGGCTGCTTTTATAGCTTCTTCACTATCACCAACACCACAAATTATCAGCTCATAATTCTCGGAGTCGATGGTACGAAACGCCCGAACCAAATTCATCACTCCAAACTTCTCATGAAGCGTTCCAGTATAAAGGATTATCTTTTTATCCTCGATCGTATTTTGTGCTCCACTAGTTTCTGGTGATGATATTCCCTCCATGACACAATATGGCTTATCAATTTTCAAATAATCGGCCATTTGCTTTGTCAGCAGTACAAAACAATTCACACACGATAATGCCTCTTCAGACTGTTTCGCACTTCTCTCAATAAAAACCTTTAAAAGCATCGACTTTTTATTGGACAGATTTGTCATCGCTGGTAAATCTGCAATTATGCTACATACGATAATATCCGGATAAACGCATTTTACTCGCTTCACTGCCCGTAAAAAGCTAGCAGCCGCCGAATAAACAATCAAAATTTTCTTCTCACTGGAATCCTGTTTTTTGTAGTAATCCAGGAGATTTTCATATATTCTTTGCTCTATAAAACTGTTTCGAATCAGTTTTATATTGCAAAAGCCAAGGTTGACATGATCTTGTCTTTTCCCAAGCCCAAATAACTTCTGCGTAATAAACGCATCTTTGTAATACTGCGGAAAGCTATCAATAGGCATCACATTTATCACATGCGGATCTGCATGATAATTCGTGCATAGTCCCTCATAGATGTGCTTTTCTAGTGCATCCGCTGCATCCTGCATATTATGGGACGATTTCTGTGCAACCTCTTCTTTCATTGAATCAGGAATCATCCTTGCCAAAAAAACGACATTAACCATATGTATCAAATCCTACTTAGCCTTAAATACTCTTTACACCCTTGAATGCCATTTCTAATGCCTTTTTTTGTCCAAGTTCTTGCGTTTGACGTTTATTTTTTGCAAGAAGTACAATAAGAAGTGGCTTTGCCCAGATTCCAAAGCACTGCTTCATCAATACGCCCTTATCATAGAAATATTTCTCATTATGTCCCTTGAACCAAGTCGATTCTTCTTGCTTCACAATTCCAATTGTTTCCTGCAGCACATAGCCCCTTAGGCCTTTTCTTAGGCACTGTTGAATGAACAAACTATCTTCACCCGACTGATACTTAGCTCCGCCTCCGAAGAGAAGCGAATAGAAAACATTAGCTTGCTGGATTGCATCTTTCCGGATTGCAATCCGGAAAGCGCCATATTTAAGTCCATTATACCAATGGAGTCTGTGTGAGTTTTTCTCCTTCTTCGTAGGACGTGCCGGATTAGTCGATTCCAATCGGAAGATAAGCATGTCCATATCTGATCTGTTATTGAAATTTTGAATTACCTGCTCAGCATAGCCGTCATTATAAACAACATCATCGTCTGCAAATAATAAAATGTCCGCTGTTGCTCTCATCAATGCAGTATTTCTGCTTAATCCAACACCACGTTCCTTTAGAGACATCCACAGAATATCGTGCCCTCTAAATTGAAACCGCTCAATTTCATCCCTATCGCACTGGTTTATAACAATTGCATCACACTGAATATTCATTCTCTCGAGTAGAGAGTGATCTTTCTGGTGCATCGTCGCCACCAAAACCTGTAATGTCATCTGCTGTCCCTCCACCAAGCTTTTCCCTTCCGTATCTTGTCTAATACTGTACAGGCTTAAACTCCAACTTACTTCTGGCCATAATAAGCGTTTGGTCCGTGTTTACGCATATAATGCTTATCAAGCACATATTGAGCCATCACACTGTTTGGATTAAGCTGCAAAGTTTTCAAGTCCATCTCTGCAACTTTCTCCATTACAACGGCATTGTATACGGCATTCGCAGGGCTTTTTCCCCATGCAAAAGGCCCGTGATTCTTCACTACAATTCCAGGAATTGCCATCGGATCATAGCCACCACTATCTACAGTTTCAATAATCACTTTACCTGTATTGGTTTCATAATCCTCCATGACTTCCTGCTTGGTCAATTCACGAGTACATGGGATGTCCCCGTAGAAATAGTCCGCATGGGTTGTTCCCAAAGCAGGAATTGCCATACCCGCCTGCGCAAACGCTACTGCATTAACAGAGTGAGTATGTACAATGCCTTTGATTTCTTGATATTTACGATATAACTCTAAATGTGTTTTGGTATCAGAAGACGGTTTCCATTTTCCCTCTACAGACTCCCCAGTTGCAATATCGACTACCACCATATCTTCCGGTGACATGCCATCGTAGTCTACACCAGACGGCTTAATCACCATATACTTTCTATCATCCGAAATGCCGCTCACATTGCCCCATGTATAAATGACCACGCCTTTGTTCACAAGATCAAGATTCGCTTCGCAAACGGACTTCTTTAGTTCTTCAAGCATCTATTTTTCCTCTCAGCGTCTCGATTGTTTCTGTAATCCCTGTAATCAGAGAGTACTTACCAAACCACCCGAGACTTTCAATCTTTTGAGTATCCAATATACAATTTTGTGGTTTTGAAAAGCCTTTTGCCTCCACGTCATCTGGAAGTTCATAAGCAACTTCTGTTCCAGCAATTTGAGCGCAGGCGGCTGCATACTCAGCAATTGAGGCCACTGAAGCACTATTGGCTACATTATAAATTTCTCCTGCTTGACCATTCTCAAGGAGAAAGAACAATCCTCTAACAATATCAATCACATAGCAATATGAGCGTTGCTGACTTCCTTTGCTTTTCATGATAATATTCTCGTGATTCAAGGCATTCCGAATAAACTGAGCATGTGCTTTACTATCTGATTTTTGCATTGTCGGCCCATAAACACTGGGTAACCTTGCTATTATAGCGTTTACACCATATTCTTCGACGTAACTGCGCAGTAGCAATTCACAGCACCTTTTGCTCTCCGGGTATCCATTTCGAAGAATGGTTTGATCAATTGTACCGCTCATTGTTTCTGTATAGATGTCTGTATTGGGAATTTTGCCATATACTTCAAAGCTTGATGTGAATATAGCCCTCGTCCTATTATTTCTTACACAGCAGTCCAGAATATTACGAGTTCCAATTAGATTTGTTGTAATTGTTTCCACCGGCTGCCTTGCATACGAGCGTGGATCAGCATTGCTTGCACCATGTAGAATATAATCGAAAGACCTATTTTCCGAGAGGGTTTCAACTATATCCTGAACAATTGGGATAACATTATTCCCAAATCTTTTTCTAATTTTCTCGTTACTTCTTCCTAGCGCATAGATGTGTATATTTGCGCCTTGCTCTTTATTTGCTGCGCACATTACATCAATTGCACACGAACCTATAAGTCCTGTTGCCCCCGTAACAAGCACCGAAGCATCATGAATTTTGAGTTCTTTGGCCGCTGCAATAACACTTTCACTGTACATTAGTGCATCCACTCATCTTTCTTAGCCATTAGTAAGGCTTTGAAAATTTCAATATCTTCAGATGTTGTTAATTTCAGATTTTTTTCAGAGCCTTTTGACATATAGAGTTTCTTTCCCAATTCAATGTACATCGTACAAGAGGCTACTGAGTTCGTAATACCAGCCTTTAATGCTTCCTCATGTGCACGGCAAATATCTTTCACAAAGAAAGCCTGCGGAGTTTGCGTGATTTTCAAATTGTCTCTTGGCACCTGCTCCTCTGTAGACAAAGAGTCAAATGTTTTTAACATCGCCGCTGTACAGGGAACAACAGTGATTGCATTTCCATATTGCCTACAAACGCGAATATTATCCGTTATAACTTCAGCGCTTACCATCGGTCGAATTGCATCATGAATAAGAACAATATCATCATCATTTGTATGTCTCGACGCGATATCGTATAGGCCGTTACGAATGGAATCCTGTCCATTTCTTCCACCGGACACAACGTTTTCTAACTTAGCAATTCCAAACTGTTTTGCATATGCTCTTAAAACATCATGCCAGCCATCCAAGCAAACAACTTCAATGGCATCAATTTCCGGATGTTTTTGAAACGCTTCCATGGTATACACGATAACCGGTTTATCATGGACATTAATAAACTGCTTTGGAATATCCTGCCCCATCCGAGCACCAACACCACCCGCAATAATCAACGCAATATTTGCCATAATTTTTCTCCTTAATCTTTCCAATACGCTTTGAACATATGATGGCTCACCTGCTTATCCCTTGGCGGAAGTTTCATGTAATCGCCATAGATGCTACTCAGATAGTCATCAAACTTCTCAAAAGCCATAAACTGCTTTCCTTCAAACTCGACCTCAGTAAATGTGTTAAGAACTTCTGTCGGAAGAATTTCTTTTTCGCGGTAGGATCCACAAACCACTGCAGCATACTCACTTTTAGACAACGGAAACCTTAAATAGTATCGGTCTATTTTTTCAATCAAAGTGTTAGCACTTACAAAGCGACTCATAATCCAAAAGCCAAATCGAATAGGCTCAATATACCATGCATGTGTTTTACTACGGAAGAACCGTTTCCAGTTTCGAGCCACCAATAACTCCCTTTTGAATCTAGTTGCTTCAAAGTTCGACTTTGCTTCTTCCTTACTACCCAGTCCATCAATTGGAAAAATGTCAACATAGACACCAACATCTGCACCGTTAGGGTTGAAGTTTTCTTCCTCAATTATAGTATTTAATGCGCATGCTTTTGCAAACAGATATGCATACCGTTTATCGTTGATTGTTGAAACAATTCTAAAGCCGCATTCTTTTTCATTAGAGATGCAATAATTAAGAAATTTATCATAATCATCCCGCGGCATTGCAATGTCAATGTCATCATCCCATGGTATATATCCTTTATGGCGGATTGCGCCTAGAAGCGTTCCACCACACAAGGAATAGCAGAAATTATTTTTCCTGCACACATGATCAATCTTCGTTAAAATATCCAATTCGATTTGTTTCAACTCATCGCTTTCAATGCTTCTCATGTGCTTTCCTTTCTTCATATCTTTCTGTACTTACAAATAATATTTCATTACGCCATTCAAGGCATATCTCACAAATGCCCACGCACTTGTTACTACATTGAGCTTCAGTGCCTTGCGGTATGTATTCCACCGCTCCTTGGCAGCATTTCCCTTTTTGTTCGATCTTGACCCGGTGACTTGACGGTAATGCATCAGCACCTTTTGGTCACCAAACGCAGTCGGGCAAACTCGAAGCAACTCCATCCACAAAACATAATCTTCATGATAAAAGTCCGGGTTAAATGGATGTGCCTGCATCAACTCTGTCTTGATAAAACTTGTCGAACAACTTATGACGCTCGAAGCTAGCATCTTATTGAAGTTCGTCTGCTGCGGCACTACAAACGGCTTTTTAATTGAATTATTCTGCTCATCAATAAAGTCATAAGAACAATAGACAATATCTGCGCCCTTGTTCGCAAGAGCAAGTTGACGTTCCAACTTGTCATCTGTCCACAGGTCGTCATTATCCAGAAGAGCGATGAACTCTCCCTTAGCCTCCTTAATACCGACATTTCGGGCATTGGCCACGCCAGCATTGTGTTCCAACGCAATTACCCTAATTCTGTCATCGCTCTTTGCCTTCTGCTGGATAAGTTGCAGCGAATCATCCTTCGAGCAGTCATCTACTACCAGCAGCTCAAAATTGGGATAAGTCTGATTAAGTACGCTGTCGATTGCCTGCTCTACAAAACGGTGACCATTGTAGTTCGGCATTACAACAGTAATAAGTGGCTGCTTCGTAGTTCCCATCTCTTCTTCCTCTCCGCATATCAAAGATTACAGCCCAGACTCATTCTCCAAGAGTCTGAGCCGTTTTTTCTTATAAAGCTCTACTAATCGTCCTCAGCAGTGTGGTTCACACTGCCGCTATGTCTTGTACCGCCACAATGAACGTTGCTATGGCAAATTCACGCTACGGTAACTGCTGTCTTTAGTCCGGATAGCACCCTCGCTCGTTACGGTAGCTCCCGTCTTTAGCCCTGATGACACTATCACACGTTACGGTAGCCCCTGCCTTTATTCCAGGTTCCACTCATCCATGCCACGGTAGCTCTCCTGCTTCTGCCGGATTACCCCACACCAATGAGCATCTCTGCGACCATGTGTTTATCACCATCTTGCTCACATCTGCCTTGTTATCTCCAAGACCGGGATGAAATCGCAGATGATGTTATCATCGTCAAGTCCCGAAACCGCTATGTGAAGGTCACCGCAATCTCGGTATATCCCCTCACGGTGCAATCAGACATAAACCCACGAGCTACCGTCGCATCCATAAAAGTGCTATTTGGAGGCATAAAAGCCTCATTTCACACTCGTTTTGCCATCTCTCACACCCACGCTCTCAGCATTTTGCACGGTTAGAAGCCGTATTTCAGCTTTATACAGGGCAATTTGCCGGCTTTTTAGCTTAACGCTACTGTAAGAGCTGCATTTATGCCCGACTCCACTCTGGAATTTCTTCCAATTTTTAGCAGCCGAAAGTGTACAAATTCATCGATATTTAGTGGTTTTCCCCACTCATTGCAGTGGTTTGACCCTCAGAAACTCCCTCGGTGCTTTCAGGCATAAACAGGATTTTGACGGTTGCCAGCATAATTTTCAAATCCTCGATCAAGCTCGGATGTGCAATGTACATCAGATCCATCTGCAGCTTATCGTAGGGGGTGGTGTTGTACTTGCCGTACACCTGTGCATAGCCGGTCAGGCCCGCCTTTGCCTGCAGACGCAGCGCAAACTCCGGCATTTCCTCGCAATACTGCGCAGCAATCTCCGGGCGCTCCGGGCGGGGGCCAACAACAGACAGGTCACCCTTCAGGATGTTCAATAGCTGCGGCAGCTCATCCAGACGGCAGGCACGAATAATATGACCAACCTTCGTAATACGGTCATCCTTGTCGCCGGTGGAAAGACGTGCCACACCGTCCTTTTCTGCATCCACGCGCATGGAGCGGAACTTCAAGATCTCGAACTGCTTGCCGTCCTTGGTCAGGCGAACCTGCTTGTAGAAGGCGGGGCCACCATCTGATTTGACTGCAATGGCCGTAATCAAGAACAACGGGCTCAGGATGATCAGTGCCACCAGCGAAATCACAATATCCATCGCACGCTTGATGAACAAGAATTCCGGACTTGCCATGTAGCGACCGACGCGCAGCATCGGCAGATGGAACATGTGCATCGGCCATGCGCCGCTCATGATGACATCGCCCACGCGGGGGATGACGAACATGTTGATGCCCTGACCGACACAATATTTCAGGATAATATTTCGCTCGTGGCTGTGGACACCGCTGACAAAAACAGTCTCCATGCCATCCAGAACACTTAGATCAGCAAGACATTCTTCGGCACTCATGGTCAAATGCACATTATATTTGTGGTTCAGACCATATTCGTTGATGAGCTTTTCCATGCCATGACGAACATCGTAGACCACAGCGGTCTTCTGCGGCGGGAAGGTCGTATAGTACCATTTATGTGCACAAGACGCCCAGATCGCAGCCATCACCAGCTGTCCCACAATTGCCGCGATACCCGGCAACAGGTTGCAAATCTTTGCCGACATCAGGCAGATCACGATGTACAAAATACCATCGGTTGCCATCGCGCCAAGGATCTGGCCATACACAAGCTCTGAGACCCGCTGCATGGACATCCAGAACGCATCGTAGATTTTACCGAGTGCAATGTACAGGATAAAAAACAGGCCTAAAATCGCAAAATGACCCTCCCATGCCAGATTTGCATAGGTCTGGTGCGAGTAGTACAGGAACCAGCAGCCCGCAAACGGCAGCTCGATCATCAGAACATTCAAGATTTTTACGATCCGCAACATCACATCATGCTGAAACTTTGACATAATCCTCTCCAATAACTCCTTTAGATTTTCTTTTTACGACTCACGTAACTTCTCCGACCCAAATTGCAGCAAGTGCTTTGGATCAAGCTATTAACTACACAAACCGATTTCTTCCCCCGTTTTGTGGTTAGCCGAAACATTCAGGTTTTCACTTTTCCTCTTGGACTCTTGTGCCGGTTCTAACCGGCGCAGCCTCGAATCCGCTTTCTCCCACCGCATCTCGATGGCATCCAGCTTTGCAATACGCTCCTCTGTCAAAACAGCACAGCTTTTTTCAGGATTCTGGCGGGTGTTCCGCTGCCGCTTAACCCAATTTCCGAGGTTATAACCGCACGGCGATACATAATCGGCAGGGACGTTCAGATTGCCGTGAGCATCAAAGTAGCGCTTGGCCTCCTGATACCCTTCGTTCCACTGGCGGTCATTGCGGTTGCCCCAGTACATCACGATCCTGTTGAGCCGTGCGATCTGCTGCTGGGTCAGATTGCCCTGGATCTGCCCTTCACGCACACGGCGCTGGGTGATCAGCCACACCCTTAGGCTCAGACCCCCAGGCGTGGTATACAGTTTCGGGACGTTCAAATTGCCGTGCTCCGCATAGTAGATACTTGCCTCAGAGAAATAGTGCTCCCAACTGGAAGAAAGGCTTTCCTGCAGCCGTTCAAGCAGTACCCGGCAATCGTGCACCTGTTCGATGACCTCGAACCGCTCGGTCACGATCTTATCGCCTTCGCCGTTGGCATAGAGCCGGTGAACTGCCTCCTGCATCTCGCTTTGCAGACCGGAAATGCTGGTCAAGCCCTCAAAGTTGTTGACCACATCCAGAATCAGCGGGGCTGCGGTATCTCCAGCAGTTAGAGCGCGTCCGATCTGCTGCTTGTAGATGATGGGCGAAATCGTTGATCGGAACAGGATCACGCCAGAAATGCCTTCTACATGGACGCCCTCGTTGAGCATATCGATACAGAACAGCAGCTTCAGCCGGTTGCTGGTGTCCGTTTTGAAGTCCACAAAGGCCTTATCGGTGTTCGGGTCATCGGAATATGCTTCGTATACCACCACATCCGGGTTCACTCCCGCGAACCACTCCGGCACATGGGACACCATCTCGTCCATATGCTCCTTGTTGGCGCAGAACACGATGTACTTGCCATCCTTATTCGTGATATGATGGGCAAAGACCTTGTCCAGACCATCCGCCTGTTCCAGTGCCCGGCGCAGGGCGTCCAGATATTTCTGGTTCACATCCTGAATGCCCGGTGTCCGCAGGTTGTCCACTCGTGCCTGATACTTTGCAAGCGCTTTCTGGTACTGGTAGACCATGGTCACATATTTCGGGGCAGGCAAAATGCCCCTGACGACTGCTTCGCCAAGGGTCATTTCGCTCGCAACACGGTTGTCAAAAAGCTCTTCGGCCATGTCGCGGTTATTATCCAGATATCGGATATTTGTTGCCGTCAGCCCAAGAAGTTTTGCGTCCGGGCATAACTTTAATAGAGCCACCGTGCTTTCGCCCCAGCATTCCGCACCGGCACGGTGGAATTCATCGAGTATAATATAGGCGGGCTTCTGCGCTGCTATTTCGCCCAGCTGCGCCTGCGTACAGCACATCAGTTTGGCGTAGGTGTAAAAGTGAACATTTTCCAACGGAAACTCCGGGTCGTTCCTTTTCAGGCTCTCCAGCTGGGTCTTAAAGATATACTCACTGGGAGAAAGCCAGATCACGACCTTCTCCGGGTTGTCCTCGATCAGCTTGAACGCAATAAAACTCTTTCCGGTGCCGGTCGGGTGGACAATCGCAGCCTTGCCGTATTGCTCCATCATCCGGATCGCCGCACGATATGCTTTTTCGTTGTGCTCAAACAGACGCAATGCCACTCTGCTCACCCCTTCCCGCAATAAAGGGGCATCCTCAACATGAAAAATGGAGGATACCGATCTTTCGACATCGTTGTTTGAATTCTCTTATTATTTTATCATGGTTATATCTGGGATTCAATAGAAAATTATATAAATGTGTCCCACATGGCCCTCAAAAAAGCTTCGTGAAAGTGGAAGTTTTTTTTGCACATTGCCCAGTATCGCATGAAAAATCCAGATGAAAACGCATGTGAACAAAATAAGTGGTCAGATGGGTGTCCAAGACGCAGGAGGAAACAAAAATGGCACGACGGGGAGAAAATATACGCAAACGCAAGGATGGCCGGTGGGAAGGCCGCTATATCAAAGCGCGTACATCAGAAGGCAAAATCCAGTGGGGCTACGTCTATGGCACGGTCTATGCAGAGGTCAAACGGGTGCTGATTCAGAAGAAAGCAGAGGCGGGGTTCTACAACCTGAAAAGAACCAACCTGACCTTTGAAGCATTGGCTGAGGTATGGCTGCACCCCCAGCGGAATGCAGTAAAAGAATCCACCTATGCGCATTACTCGTACACGCTGCACAAATATCTTCTTCCGGTTTTGAGTAAAGTGCCAGCCGCATCCCTTGAGGAAAGCTTTCTGGAACAGGCTATGCAGCAGATCATTGCACCAGCCGCTGGGGAACTCCTCTGCCCGGGAATGCCTCTCGATGTTACGGCGCATCTGCAAATATGCCGCGCACTTGCGCCTGATTCGTCCGATGGAGCTGGAAGTAGCATTGCCAAAAGCCATCGACAAAATTTCTGTGCTCCTCTCCCCGGCGGAGCAGCAGCGGCTTTATCAGTATGTACAGGAGAACCCCACGCCCCGCAAAATTGGCTTATTATTAGGGGTGGAATTGGGGCTGCGTATTGGCGAGATCTGCGGCTTACAGTGGGGCGATTTCGACCTGAAACTCGGAACGCTGAAAATCAACCGGACGGTCTGCCGAATTTCCTGTGAAAATGGGCATACAAAGGTGGTCATCCAAACGCCTAAAATCCGCACCTCCCGCCGGGAAATTCCAATCCCAAAGCAGCTGCTTATTATGCTGAAAAAGCTGCGCGGATGTGTCAGCAATGCTGCATGGTTTCTGTCCGGCAACGAGTCCAAGCCCACCGAGCCCCGTTGCTACCGGAAAAGCATCAAAGCATATCTGAAACAGGCAACTGTCCGTCAGGTACGTCCGCACGCGCTGCGCCATACCTTTGCAACGACCTGTCTGCAGGCGGGGTGCGATGTAAAGACCCTCAACGAATTGTTAGGACACGCTAACGCCAACATCACCTTGCAGCGCTATGTGCACTCTGACCTGACCCGAAAGCGCCGGGAGATGAACCGGATTTTCTCCCATCAGGTGTCCATGAGGGACGGGAAGGTGCCAAATATGACGTAGTAATGCACGATTTCTCCGCCGTTCCTCCATTTTTCATGTGGAGGATACTTTTTTGTTAAATATATTCTGTGCATCATGAGATACTTTTGCGTACACAATACTGCACGAACTTCAGCACCTCATATTGAGTTGAACTTTATCCATGACTGTAAACGATGCCGTTGCCAAACGCTTTGAACAGTTCTACGACCAGCGGGAGATACATCCCAACAAGTTGGCAACCCACGCCGGTGCATATTCCAAAATCGATTTATTGCTTAACTCATAGATATATTTTTATTCTACAAAATGCACCTCTTGCGAACACAAAAAACGCGTGTTATACTGAAGCCATTAAAAACATTGGAGGTGTCCCCTATGCCCCGTCCCAAAGGAAGCAAGAACAAGCCCAAGACCGTAAAAACAACCGTTGACTTTGATGCACAGCTCGCTGAAAAGCAGTCCGCAAAGGAAGCCGCTGCCGCCGAAATCGCATCCATCACTGCGAATATCGATGCGCTGAAAGCCGACCTGAAAACCAAGAAGGCAGAGCTGAAATCTATCGACAAGGAAATCGCCAGAATCGAAGCCCAAAAGGTCAAGGCTGAAACCAAAGCAGTGGAATCCGCAAAGAAAGCTGAAGCCGAGGACGTGCTGAAAAAACTGCTGGCGAGCGGCGTGAGCGCAGACGATATCCTCGCAAAGCTGAAATGATCTGAAAATTTCTTACGCAGTAGTTGACGGAAACATCTACGTCGCAAGCAGTGCGAGCTGGTATCAATTCACGATTTTTGAATCGGATTTTTTAAATCCAAATTCAAAATGCTTGTTGGGCTGTACCTAAACCCCATTTGTTCTGCATCGTGCCGATGCAGGCTGCACGTTTGTTCCAAACGCTTTTATAACAAAACGAAGAGACAGACCAGAGTTCTTCTCCTAGGAAGGGCTTTGGTCTGTCGTCGTTTATTGGGACTTTGTTTTCAGCGCTGCTCTTTTCGTCTGCGCGGCCCGATCACATGGCTGGACAGGGGGAGTAGCTATTTTTCCATCAAAGCCAGAAAAGAAAAAAATGGGGAACAGAGCAGTTTTCTTCAGAGCAGACGGCATATTGAATGCTAACTTTTCTATTCCTTCAATTATAAAAGCCTCAGCTATTGGGATGCAAGAATGTCAACAGCTATGCTTTTCAAATCGGCATGATCCGTTCCAACCCGGCAGATCGCGTTGAACGTCCTCGTAAGGAAAAGTTCAAGTCGGAGATTTACAGCGGTGAAGAACTGGAGCAACTTTTCAAGGTGATTCAAGGTGACCCTTCGGAGTTTGGCGTCATCATGGCTGCATTCTACGGGCTGCGGCGCAGTGAAATTGTTGGTTTGAAATGGGATGCCATTGACTTTGAGAACAAGAAAATCAGCATTCAGCATACGGTTGTGACCGCAAAGGTCAACGGAACGGTAACGGAAATCGCACGAGATAAGACAAAAACAAAGTCGAGCTGCCGGACACTTCCCCTAATCCCTGCCTGTGAGCAGATGCTCAATAAAATGAAAAAGGAGCAGGAGCAGAATCGGAAGGTCTGCGGCAAAAGCTATTGCACCGATTATCTTGACTATATCTATGTAGACCCGATGGGAAAGCGGATTCGGCCCGACTTTCTGAGTCAGCATTTCCCGGATTTTCTGGTCGCACACCAGATGAAGCGTATCCGCTTTCACG
>OGOW01000694.1_pt1 | contig 35747 bp, 19 predicted proteins | sample 1552781 | NCBI WGS metagenome assembly OGOW01 (sample SAMEA2580145, study PRJEB22360) | human gut metagenome | biome: human gut; feature: human-associated habitat; material: faeces | place: Denmark | collected 2008/2010
GAAAAGTGAACGGATATCCCCGTTTTGGGTGGGTGGATATCCTCCGTTTTCAGCAAAATATAACATGCAAGATGTTGCGTATGTGCAACCTCCTTCACAACGAAGTATTGCACGCTTTATGAATATGTCAAAATGGATTGATTGGATTAGTCGTATGCAATACTTATATCACACTCTCCGAGATGATATAAAGAGCATTTACGCCTTTATTCCACACAATGCTTGGCCGACTCCCGTTCCTGCGGGCCAATTCTTCTACGGTTTCGATGTGAGCCAATCCACGCTGTTTGTACCGCAGGGGACAAGACAGGATTACTGGGTTGCAGCGGTTTGGGAAGACTTTGGCGATATCCAAGAGTATGAGGTTTCAGCAGTCAACCAGCCTGCCCACCACAGCGAGGCCAAGGAAGTCTCCCGCTACTCCCTGGACGGCCAGCGCTTGACCGCTCCCGTCAAGGGTCTCAACATCGTGAGGTATAGCGACGGCACCATCAAGAAAGAAGCCGTCCACTAACTATTTTCTCCCAGCTGGGCACTCGGCAAGGGCGGGCAAGCAGCTCGTTCTTGCTGGGTGGGCTTGCTGCGGACAAGCCTGCTTACACTTCCTCCCAATCGACCACTCCCTACCCCTTTGTCGCCCAGTTCTATGGCCAGCACCACAAATGGTCACTTGTCAGCCCTGAAGGGTTCAGCGTATTGCCCGTCTCTGAAAGGTTCTGTTACGACGCCCCACTGATTACCGAGCGCAGCTTACCTTGTGTGTCACCCGTGCAAGTTTACGTCTAAGTTTTCATACCCCCATGCTTTCCCACGTTTACTTAGGCTCCACTAATTTACATGCTAAAAGTTATACCATCCTCAGTGTCCCATTCTTGAAGTATCTACAGCCTTTACGTTCTTTTCCTTGTAGCCACCAAACTTATAGATAACTGCAAAAGTGACAGATGCCCAGTTGAAATTTATCTTCATACGGTAGTCTTGGTTGCCTTGCACGGAGCGAGTGTCGAACCGGTTGTTGAAGATGTTGCTGCCATTGAGACGCATGCCCCATTTCCCGTCATGCGAAGACCATTGCAGCTTGGCATCCATCCTGAATATGGGACTACAGCGAGATTATCCGTTCTCTCATGAGTATCTACTTCTGTGGTGGTAGCCTCGCAGTTGCCCGTGGCAAACTGGTATGACGTGATGAAGGCAAACACCACCGCGGCAGATACTATCCTTGACAGGTTAGTACACGCAGGTGTGCGCTTTGAGTTGAAAGGTACCTCTCTGCGCCAAAAAGTTTGTGGCAAAGTAAAGGCAGACCCCTTCATTCATTAATAGAAATAATACGATAAGGCCACTGGGAGTAAGAGGATTAACGATCCTTTGGTCTCGATGGTCTTTGTCGTAAATGATTTTCAAACTTGCCAGTTTTGTTTGTTCGCTATTTTGATAAGTCAGAGCCTGTATCTCTTGGCTGCTGGTAGAGATGAGAGATAACAATCTTTGGGTGGATAAAACTGGGGGAAGGGCATGAGGAAAGGCCGCAATGAAGGTTTTTGGCCTGGGATGGGCTTTGTTAAATGGATACGGGCAAATAGTTAATGGGGCGTTAATTCGTGCTAATCGACTTGCATTCGGCTGGGCGGAAGGTTATCTTTGTATAGGTTCTGCGTCAGGGCAAATGGCGAACCAGGCTTCTTGGCATAAACGACAGGAAGAGGTGGGTGGCTGGAATGTAAAATATAATCAAAAGAAACAATGATGAAAAAGTTTAATTTCTTATCAATCTCTTCGAGTGGGAGTCGGAAAAGACCGTTCTCGTATCGGTCTCGTATCAAACCCGTATTGTTTCCGTATCGATCCCGTATCGTTCTCCTATCGTTCTCCTATCGTTCTCCTATCATTCTCGCTTCCAGAAGCGGAAACAATACGGAAACAATACGGAAACAACACAAGGTCGATATATGCTGGAAGGGAGGACGATACGTGATGGATACATGGTGGGTACATGGCGGAAACTCTGTTTGCCATTTCCTACAAAGTTGTATTTCTCATCGATGAGGAAGTCGGAGACGGGGGAGATAGTGACGTAGCAGAGAGATGAGGTCTGGTTGATAGGTGGAATAGTGAAGCATGTGGAGAATTTGAGCGATGAGAAGACCATCCAGGCTATCCAGGAGAATCCGTACATGCAGTATCTGCTTGGGCTTTCCAAGTTCACGGAAAAGCCCGTGTTCGTACCCGAGTTGTTCGTTTTGATTCGCAAGCGCCTTGACCAGGACTTCTTCAGCTTGCTTCTTCGCTAAAAACGCAAGGAAGTTCCTAAGGGGACTTCTTGGTCTCGTTTTCGCAAAAACAGGCTTGGAGACTCTCAAAAAGAGAGTTCTCAGCGCCATCGACGACTTCGTGGGAGTTTTACCCTCGCCACAAGTCAGCTGGGGCAGGATAAATTAGCAGACCTTATTTAGCCTTTCTGAACCTGCCTGAGACCCACCGTCATGATACGTGGCGTCTTGCCGCGCAATGTTACATTGTTACATTGTTACATTGTTACATTTACGATTTCAGTACTCACATAGAGACGCTCAAATACATGACATCCCCCACCAACCAAAGCATTGGGACGGTGGGGGATGAGAAAGCGATCGGGCAAAGCTGAAGGCTCGGCCTATGAAAAAGAGCTGCGCCCTACTGACGCACGGTGGGCGTGAAGCGCAGCGTATAGGAGAGCTGTCCGCTGGTGGGACAGAGATACGGGTCGAGGCAACCGTCGCCGCCACAAGAGTTATTGCCCAGGCCGCGCTGGAAGGCGTCGAAGTGGGCAAAGACCGTCTCGCTGCGCACCAGGTCGTACCAATGGGTCGCATCGCGCCAAAGCTGGTCCGCAGGGTCGCACCACTGTCGCTCGTCGTAGTGGGAGAGCGAGAAGGCCACCCTACCCTCCGTGGCCACGGAGAGGCGGAGCCCGTTGGCATGGTCGAGGGTGAGGTCGCGCAGATCTTGGTGGTCGCCAAAGGTCTGGGGATGGACGTTCTCGTCGATCATCTCATCGACCGTCGTGGTGTAGCGACCGAGATAGGAACCCGTCATGCGATCGACATAGTTGGACCACGGACCGCGGCCGTAGTAAGCCACCTGGTCGAAGCCTGCCAGCTCCATACCCAGGCCCAGGCGGCGCGTGGGGCCAGTCGGCGAGAAGACCACCTGGAGATCGACCACGCCATCAGGATAGAGCGTGTAGCGGGAGGTGTAGAGGCAATTGGCGGCGCGGCCCTCCACGGTGACCGTATAGCCCTTTTCGTCACCACCCTGAGCAACAATACGCGTCTCGGACTCGGTCTCCATCGGCATCTGCTGCAACTCCTGGCTGCGGTCGTTGTCGATGTCGCGCATGCTGTTGAAGTCGGGGCCCTTCACCATCACGGCGCGCCCGTCGAAGGTCCATGAGACCAACTTGCCCGAGTCGTCAAACTGGAGGGAGAAGGGCCTGCCCTCCTGCGTCGTACCGGTGTAGAGATGGCGCTTCGCATCGGCCTCGATACGCCCGCCATGGGCCTCGTGGGCGGCAAGGGGCGCGCGCGGCTGCAGGATCATCTCGCCCTCGGCGACGGGGTAGCCCTGGTCGGCCCAGGAGGTAGCCGCCTTGAGACGCAGGGAGAGGTGGAGTACATACTCCGCACCTGCGTCGAGGACGCTATGGTAAGGCACGGCGATTTGTGCCGACTCACCCGCTGGCACGACGGGGAGAGGAAGCGTCTGCTGCTCCACGACGTAGCCATCACGCAGAAGCTGATAGGAAAGGTCGTAGAGGTCGGACAAGTCAGAGAAAGCCAACTTGTTGCGGAGCGTGAAGGAGCGCGTCGCAGCGTCCCAGTCGGAGAAAGCAGCAGGAGCATAGACAGCCTTCACCTCAGTCAGTTTGGCCGTCCACGCACGGTCGGGCGTGATGATTCCGTTGTTGAGGAAATTGCCCTGGAAGCCGTCGCCGACAAACTCGGTGGGATTGTAGTCGTAGCCCGCCACCCAGTTGTGGAAACCATTCTTCGTACGCACGCCACGCAGGAGGTCGGAAGGCCGATAGACAGACTGGTCCACCCAGTCCCAGATGCAACCACCGATGATATAGTCGTTGTCCGGACGGTCGATGATGTCCCAGTAGTCCTGGAGGTTGCCGACGGCCTGGCCCATGGCATGGGCATACTCCGAGAAGATCATCGGGCGGTCGTAGCCATAGGCGGGCTTATGGGCGTAGTCCTGGGCTTCGGCGACCGTGGGATACATCCGCGAGTTGAGGTCGCTACAAGGCGTCCCCTGGCTGCCCCACGGACTGCTATGGACGGGGCGTCCGTCGCCATGGGCTGTGGCAAAGGCATAGGTGGCCTGGAGGTTTCTGCCGTCGCCGCTCTCATTGCCCAGACTCCAGAAGACGACGCTGGGATGGTTGCGGTCGCGCAGCACCATGCGCTCCGTGCGGTCGAGGTAGGCCGTCCGCCACTCCTTGCGATCGGAGAGGTTGCCGCCGCGCTCGCCCGCATAGTGGCACTCCACGTCGGCCTCATCCATGACATAGAGACCGAAGGCGTCGAACATCGCGTACATCTTCGGCTGACGGGGATAGTGGGAGGTGCGGACGGTGTTGACATTGGCCTGCTTCATCATCCGCACGTCCTGGAGCATCGTCGCCACGTCGATGGCGCGGCCATACTCAGGATGGGTGTCCTGGGTGTTGACACCCTTGAAGAGGACGCGGCGCCCGTTAATCGTCAGGTGGTGGCCCTCGGTGCGGATGATGCGGAAACCATACTTCGTGGAGAAGGCCATCTCCTCGCGACCCTTCGCGTTGCTCTGCGAGACCTCGATGGTGTAGAGATAGGGACTCTCAGCGGTCCAGGGATGGAGGTCCTTGAGATCAAAGCGGAGGGCCTCAGTGGCGGTCGTCGTGGACTGATAGACCCACTGGCGACGCTGCACCTCCTGACCCTCGGCGTCGCGGATCACGGCTTCGATGGTCTTCTTGGCCTTGAGACCGTCACGGTTGTCCACAGTCAGCTGGAGGACCATCGCGCCCGATGTGGCGTCGGCACTGAGGAGGCCATCGGTCTGGACAAAATGGTCGCGGACGGCCACCCTTGGTGTGGCGTAGAGATATACGTCGCGGTGGATGCCACTGAGGTGCCACATGTCCTGGCCCTCGATATAACTGCCGTCGCACCAGCGATAGACGCGCACGGAGAGCTGATTTTCTCCCTCGCGGAGAAAGCCGGAGAGGTCGAACTCGGCGTCGGTATTGGCGCTCTGCGTGTAGCCGACGTAGCGCCCGTTGACCCACACCACGCCAGCGGAGTAGAGGCCGTCGAAATGGAGGAAGACGCGCTGGTCGCGCCAGTCGGCAGGCAGCGTGAAGGTGCGACTGTAGAAGCCCGTGGCATTGTCGTCCTTGACACCTGCCTCGGCATGGCCCTCCTGGGCCAAGGGCGGATGATAGACGAAGGGATAGCCCACGTTGGTATAGACGGGATCGCCATAGCCCGCCATCTCCCACGACAGGGGGACGCGGATCTCGTCCCAGCCCTCTGCGTCGCAAAACTGGGCGACGAGGGCGTCGGTGTCGGCCGGACCTTGGGGCGTGCCGGCGACATAGCGAAACTTCCACATACCGTTGAGCGACAGGTAGCGGCTGCTCCGCGGGGTGGTCCAGGGCTGGGAGTAGAAGGTCGTGTCCTGGCGCATCGCCTCGGTGGAAGCGTAGGGGATATAGGTGGCATGGGCTGCCTCCTTGTGATCGCCGACCTTCTCGGGATTGCTGATCCAGGAGACGTCGAAGCCCGCAGACTGGTCTTGCGGATCGCGGTCGGGCACGGTGGCGACGGCGGTCTCCCAGCCGAAGAGGGCCAGGAGGGCCGCCGCGACCATGCGGTGGTTAGGATTAGATTGACTCATATTGGGTTGTGTCTTATGATTGTATTCGAAAAAAGATCATGTCATGGACGAGCTGGGCGCACGCTGGTGGTCAGCGAAGCCGCCTGGAGGTCAGGGGCAAGGGCCTTGACCTGGACGGGTTTCTGGGGGTCCTTGACGCGCAGGATGACCATGGCCTTGCCGAAGAAGGCCTTGCGATGGTCGGACTTGAAGCGTTCGGTGGAGAACTGGCTGCCATTATCGACGCCGATAATATCGGCATTCTCGGCAGAGAAATAAATCTCGTTTTCGGCCCAGGGGCAGAGCGTGCCCTCGCGGTCGGTGACTTCGGCAGCGACAAAGATCGTATGCTCGCCCTGATAGTCGGCGGCAAGGCGGATCTTCTCGGCGCCACCTGCCGTGCGGATCGTCTCGGAACGCACCTCGCGGCCCTGCTGGCGAGCCACGACACGCACCTCGCCAGGCTCAAACTGCACGCGCCACATCACATGATATTGGTGGTCGTCCTGCTTGCGGCGCACGCCCTGGCTGCGCCCGTTGATGAAGAGTTCCACCTCGTCGGCCTGGTTGTAGTAGCACCACAGGTCGATGGTCTGGCCGGGCAACCAGTTCCAGTGGGGGAAGAGGTGGAGGACCGGCTGGTCCGTCCACTCGCTCTGGTACATATAATAAATGTCCTTCGGGAATCCGGCCAGGTCGATGATGCCAAAATAGCTGCTTCGCGCCGGATAGCCATAGGGGGTGGGCTCGCCGATATAGTCCCATCCTGTCCAGATAAACTGTCCGGCACAGTAGGGAGTGTGCTTCACGACCTCCCAGGTCTCCTCATGGGTAGAGGACCAAGGGGCGTGGGCGTTGTCATAGGCCGAGCACATCATCGTGGGGTCGGCATAGGGCAGGTCCCAGCGCTGCGGCAGCACGAGGACGCTATCCGAGGGCATGCGGTAGTAGCCGCGCGTCTGCAGTGCGGAGACGCTCTCGGTGAAGAGGAAGGGCTTGCCGGGGAAGTTCTTGGGCACGTCCTTCACCCACTGGTGGTGGTAGTTGAAACCGACGAGGTCGATGGCGCCCGACTTGAAGAGGTGGTTATCAGGGGAAGGTTCGTTACAGCCCGCCGTGATGGGACGCGTGGTGTCGTAGCGCTTGATGATGTCAGCGAGGTGGATCGTGAGGAGCGAGTTGGGCGAGAGGTCGTCGCCATGGGCGAGCGTAGAAGCGTCGTGGCCCGCGTTGAGGATGAGGTTGGCCTCCTCCAGCGTCAGTTCGTCAGCATCGGCTCCGGACCACTGTTCCAGCACCTCGTTGCCAATGCTCCAGACGAGAACACAGGGGTGGTTGCGGTCACGAAGCACCAGGTCGGAGAGGTCGCGCTCGTGCCACTGATCGAAGAAGCGCGCATAGTCGTTCTTGGTCTTTCTGCGGCGCCACATGTCGAAACTCTCATCCATGACGACCAAGCCCATCGTGTCGCACATCGTAAGCAACTCGGGAGCGGGCGGGTTGTGGCTGCTGCGGACGGCGTTGACACCCATGGCCTTCAGCCGCGTGAGCTTGCGGTGGAGGGCATCCTCGTTGAGAGCAGCGCCCAAGGCACCAAAATCGTGGTGCTCGCAGACGCCATTGATCTTCACGTTGCGGCCATTGAGCCAGAAGCCTGTCTCGGCGTCGAAGCGGAAGGTGCGGAAGGCTGTGGGCGTGGAGACGCGATCGACGACCTTGCCGCCAACGACCACTTCCGTTACCACTTGGTAGACGTGACCCTGGTAGATATCCCACAGCAAGGGTTTCCTCACGGTGAGCACCTGGCCCTGGCAGCGGCCTTCATGGCGGGCCACGACACGACCGTTGGGGTCGAGGAGCTGATGGCGCACCTTTGCCTGTGGGGCCTTCGGACCGTCGTTGTGCAGCGCCACATCGACCCTCACCTCCCAGGTGTCGCCCTTGCGCCACTGGGCCACGGCGTGGACGCCCCACTGGGCCACGCGCAGGGGCGAGGCGGTGGTGAGCCACACATGACGATAGATGCCGCAGCCAGAATACCAACGACTGTTGGGCTGGTCGCTATTATCGACACGGACGGCCAGGACGTTCTCTCCAGACCGGTCGAGATAGGGGGTGAGATCGTACTCAAAGGTGGAGTAGCCATAGGGGCGCGTGCCCAGGGCGTGGCCGTTGACATAGACCGTGGCGTTCATATAGACGCCGTCGAAGGTGACGAGGACGCGATCGTCGGACGAGCCTGCGGGCAGGCGGAAATGCTTTCTGTACCAACCTACGCCGCCAGGAAGCGCGCCGCCACTGGCGCCACTGGGATTGCCAACATGGAAGTCGCCTTCGATAGCCCAGTCGTGGGGCAAGGAGAGACGACGCCAACCACGGTCGTCATAGGACGGGGAGGCCATCGTGGAATCGTCGCCGAGAACAAAGAGCCAGTCGGCATCAAACTGGATGCGCGTGCGGGCCTGTCCTGCGAGGGAAAACAGGAGGAAAAGGAGTAAGAGGGGTATTTTCTTCATATCTATTGTGTTTTGTTATACGAATACTTCCGTGCTGCGAGATCTCCCGGCCAGAGGACTTGGCAGCGCGCTATCTTGTGCCTATCTTATGTCTTTGCAAAGGTAGGCATTTTTCTGCAGAAAGCCGACAGGCGGCAGGACCTTTATAGCGGATCAACATCATAATAAATCTGCAGGGCGCCATAGGTCTTGGCCCGTAGCATCGCCAACTGCACCTCGCGCAGACACTGGCGCACGCGTCGCAGGTCGATGCCCAACTCTAGTTTGAGCATCAACTTGCGGATATGGAGGGTCTTCACCCGGGCCACGGAGGGCTTGTCGGGCCCGAGCACGCGGTCGCCAAAGATCTGGCGAAGGCGGGAGCCCATCTCCATGGAGGCTGACTCGACGGTGCGCTCCTGGCGGTGCTTGAGGTAGATATAGGTAAGGTGGGTGAAGGGGGGATAGCGGAAGAGGCGGCGCTCCTCGAACAACTGGTCGTAGAACGCGCGGTAGTCGTGGCGCACGACCTGCTGGATGACGGGAGAGTCGGGCTGGCTGGTCTGCAAGATGACCAGACCCTGCTGATCGCCCTTCCTGCCAGCCCGGCCGCTCACCTGCGAGAGCATGGCAAAAGCCTGCTCGTAGGCACGGAAGTCGGGAATGTTGAGCATGGCGTCGGCATAGAGGATGCCCACGACGCCGACATGGTCGAAGTCGAGGCCCTTGGTCACCATCTGCGTGCCGACGAGCACGTTGGTCTTGCCCTGGGCAAAGCTGTTGATGATGCGCTCGTAGGCGTTCTTCGTGCGTGTCGTATCAAGGTCCATCCGCGCGATCTTCGCCTCAGGCACAAGGGCCTGCAACTCGTCCTCGACGCGCTCCGTACCGAAGCCGCGGCCGCGGATGTCGTGGCTCTCGCAGTTGGGACAGACGGTGGGCACGCGCAAGACATAGCCGCAATAGTGGCAGGTGAGCAGGCCCATGGTCTTATGATAGGTCAGCGACACGTCACAATGGGGACACTTCGGGGTCCAGCCGCAGACATGACACTCCACCCTTGGGGCAAAGCCGCGGCGATTCTGAAATAGGATGGCTTGTTTGCCGCTGGCCAAGGCGGCGCGGATGGCGGCCAAAAGGCGCGGCGAAAAGTGGCCGGTCATCATCTTGCGGCGGCGCAGGTCCTTGACATCGACGACCTCGACGGCAGGCAACGCCATATCCTGGTAGCGCTTGTCGAGGCGGACGTAGCCATACTTGCCGGTCTGGGCGTTCCAATAGCTCTCGCTCGAAGGGGTCGCCGTGCCCAGCAGGACCTTGGCTCCGCAGAGCTTGGCCAGGATGATGGCGGCGGAGCGGGCATGGTAGCGTGGCGCAGGGTCCATCTGCTTGAAACTCTGCTCGTGCTCCTCATCGACGATGACGAGGCCCAGTCGCTGGAAGGGCAGGAAGAGGGCGCTTCGGGCGCCTAGTATGACATCGTAGGGATGGTCGGAGAGCTGGCGCTTCCAGATCTCCACGCGCTCCGCGTCGCTATAGCGGGAATGGTAGATGCCGAGGCGGTCACCAAAGACTCGGCGAAGGCGCTGCATCATCTGCACCGTAAGGGCAATCTCGGGCAGGAGGTAGAGCACCTGGCGGCCCTCGTCGAGGGCGCGCTGAATGAGGTGGATATAGATCTCGGTCTTGCCGCTCGATGTGACGCCGTGAAGAAGCGTGATATCCTTCGACATTTGCTGTACGAGGATTTGGTTGTAGGCGTCGGCCTGGGCCTCGCTGAGGGGTTTGATGTGCTCGGGATGGGGCATTCCGCCGAGGGGGATGCGGCCTACTTCCTTCTCGTACTGCCGCAAGATCCTACGGTCCAAAAACTGGCGGAGGACGGTGGCGGTGCAGTGGGCCTCGTTCATCAGTTCCTCGCGGGTGATCTCGCGATGGGGCACAGGATTCTCTTCGCTGACGCTGGCCAGCTCCAGATAGGCGCGGAGGACCTTCTGCTGGGCAGGAGCGCGCTGGAGCATAGCCTGGGCAGCACGGAGGGCCTGCGCCGAACGGAAGTCGTCGGCCAGCACGACGTAGGTCTCGGTCTTGGGACGATAGTCGTCCTCGGCCTTAAGACCGGACGGGAGGGCGGCCTTATAGACATCGCCAATGGGCGAAAGGTAGTAGTCTGCTATCCACTGCCATAGGCGCAACTGCTGGGGCAGGAGCACGGGACCCGGGTCCATCATCTCGACAATAGACTTCACGCCCTCCTTGCCTGTCTTGAGCCCTGCGGGTACCTGGTCGTGGAGGGCTGCGACAAGGCCAGTGTAGGTTTTGGTCTTGCCCAACGGCACACGCACGCGGCAACCAGGCTGCAGACGCGGGGCCAACGTGTCGGGAACGCAATAGGTGAAGTAGCCCTCCAAGGGCAATGGTAGGATGATGTCGGCATAAGTCATGGCGCAAAGTTACGCAATTATTTTGCAATCCTCACCAAAATATCGTACTTTTGCACAGAGCAAGCGGTCTGCACGAGAAGACAATTGCTTTTGCCCACAACATAAGACGATCGTTTCGCCAATAGAAATAAGTCGATCGCTTTGCTGACAGAAAACAGACTATCATTTCACTAATAAGGATAAGACAATGGACAATGAAGTATTGAAAGCTATACGGGAGCGCCGCAGCCTGCGCCGCTTCAAGGGGGAACAGGTCGGCGACGACGCCCTGAAGGCCGTGCTCGAGGCAGGCACATGGGCTCCTACGGCCTTCGGCAAGCAGGACCCGTGGATCGTGGCAGTACAGAACGAAGCACTGCGGGCCCGACTGACGGCGATGAATGCCCGCGTGATGGGGACGGAGAGTGACCCCTACTATGGTGCGCCGACCGTGGTGCTGGTCTTTGCCAGCGCAGACAGTCCCAACAAGGACCGCGACGGTTCGCTCGTGCTGGGATCGATGATGGTTGCCGCTCACAGTGTAGGACTGGCCTCTTGCTGGATCAACCGCGAGGACGCCATGTTTGCCACCGAGGAGGGAAAGGCGCTGATGCGTGAACTCCAGTTGCCCGAGGGACTCGCTGGCGTAGGAGCGCTCGCCCTGGGCTATCCCGACGCAGAACCGAAGGCTGCCAAGCCGCGCAAGGAGGACTACTACCGCATCGTGAAATAGCACACGGCGAAGACCTTAAAAAAACGTAAAAAGCCTTAGTCGCTGAGGTTTTCAAGGGGCAAAGGGCAGATAGGTGCGGAAAAAATCGTACTTTTGCAAATGTATTTGAGGTAATATTTATTTCGAGACATTATTTATTAAACAATAGAGAAATATGAAGAGAATTGTATTGGTACGCCACGGCGAGAGCCAGTGGAACATGGAAAACCGCTTTACCGGTTGGACCAACGTTGACTTGACTGAGAAGGGCAAGGAGGAGGCTTTCGCCGCCGGAAGACTGCTCAAGGAGAATGGTTTTCACTTTGATATCGCATATACTTCCTATCTGAAGCGCGCCGTGAAGACGCTGAACAACGTGCTCGACGCTATGGACGAGGACTGGATCCCCGTGGAGAAGAGCTGGCGCTTGAACGAGAAGCACTACGGTATGCTCCAGGGCCTGAACAAGGCTGAGACCGCCGCCAAGTATGGCGACGAGCAGGTGCTGCAGTGGCGTCGTAGCTTCGACGTAGCTCCCCACGAGTTGCCCGCCGACGGCATCGGCAGCGCACTGACGGATCCGCGCTACGCCCTCGTGCCGGAGGACTATCTCCCGACAACGGAGAGCCTGAAGGACGCCATCGAGCGTGTGATGCCCTACTGGGAGTGCACGATCTTCCCGAAGCTCAAGGAGGTGGACTGCATCATCGTGGCTGCCCACGGCAATAGCTTGCGCGGTATCGTGAAGCACCTCAAGGGCATCAGCGACAGCGAGATCACGAAGCTCAACATCCCGACGGCTACCCCGTACGTATTCGAGTTTGACGACAAGCTCCAGCTCGTGAAGGATTACTACCTCGGCGACGCCGACGAGATCGCTCGCAAGCAGCAGGCAGTGGCCAACCAGGGCAAGGCCAAATAATCTCGGCCCCTCTTTTTTCATAGACGCAACAACGGGCGGCAGGTCAGACGACTTGCCGCCCGCTTTGTTTCTACTCCTTTTCTTCCCTTCTGTTACCTATACAAGAAGCCCTGGATGGACTGGTGCGAGAGATAAGCGTTATACAAAGCCCTGTTATTAAACAGAAGAGGATAAAAAAAGGGCGTTCCACGAAGACCTCATAGAGAAGTCCTGCGAAACGCCCCGGCTATATTACCTAAAGTACATTCTTACTTTAGCATGTTGTGCCTTCAAGTTTAGAAGACGAACTGCACGCGAGCCTGAACCATGTGGAAGTTCTTGTCGTATGCGTACTTGTCCTTAGACAAGTTGGAGTAGGTGTAGTCGAACATAGCCTGGACATAGCGGTTGAAGCTGTAGTTCACACCGAGGGTCCAAGAGCGGACGGCACCACCACCAACGCTGCTTGACTTGTAAGGATAGTCGGCCATCATACCATCGGGATAGTACTGGTCGCGACCTGCGCTGTAGTACTCGCCAGCGTTGATGTCGTTGAGACCCGTGTAGTTGAAGCGGCCCACGATCTCCAAAGAACGGCCAGAGAGACCCTTCAAGGTACCGTTGCGGCTATCAAACTTGTAGGGGTTGCCAAAGATCATGTAGCCTGCCTCAACGTATCCACCGTGGAAGTTGTTGGAACGAAGCGGGTTGGCCGTGATCCAAGCATCGAGGGTACCCCAAGTATCAATGTTGTTGTTGCTTGCATCGAAGAGCGTCTTGGAGTCGCGCTTCTTGGTGACGTGCTTGTAGAGATACTCACCACGAACGAAGAGCTTGTCGTTGTGATAGAGAGCCTCTGCACCAGCGTCGAGGACGTTCTCAGCCCAAGGCAGCTCGCAGCTTACGAAGCGCTCGTCCTCATCGACGAAGGTCTCCATGCTCTGACCCAGCGTGATGGTCTTCTTGAGAACGTTGTTCTCCGTCACACCACCACCCACGTGCTGGTAGCGGATGTTACCACCGATCATCAAGGTCTGCGTGCCGTCGTTGATGGGACGATACTGGTAGCGACCTGAGAGGACGATACCATTGAAGCCAGACTCGATCTTGTTGTACTGGTTCTCGGTCGTCACACCCTGATAGGCCATAAACTTGTCGTTGGTGAACTTGTAGGTGATACCCAGCTCACGACCCTCGCCGAGGGCGTTGGCAGCACCGGCACGAGAGATGAAGTGATAGCTACCGAGAGAGGTGTTGCGAGCCATGGAACCAGCGGCGTTGTTGTAGTAACCCACCTGGATGTCATGGTTGCCACCCTTGTTGTCCTTCTGGTTGTAGCGAAGGAAGATGTTCTTCTGAGAGAACTTGCCACCACCGAAACCGAAGTCTGCATAGAAGTACCAGTCCTGATAGGTCAGCGAAGTACGGATGCGGGCGTCAGCGATCGTAGCGCCAGACTGCATCGGCGTATAGTCGTTGTGGTACCATGCTGCGTCGGCCATGAAGCGGGCACCCACGGTGAAGTGGAGGTCTTCCTGCTCATTGTCGATAGTCACGGTCGGCTTGGAATCAAAGTCCTGCGCGTTGGCTGCCATGGCGCAAAGAGCGAACATGGGCAATATGATAAATTTCTTCATTGTCTTTATTTACTTATGAATGTTGGTAATATGACTTACTTAAACCACTACCTTTCGATTAGTAACCGAGCTCGTTGAGCACGTCGGCACCATCGGGCACCACGTGGGGAGCCTGAGAGTTGTCATACTTCTGCTCCGGGTGGAACGGGTTGTGGAGCGTAGAGCTGCAACGGAAACCATTCTCGATCATGTAGCGGAGCGACATCTCAGAGTGGTTGGTGAAGAAACCGTCCATGTAGATCGGGTGGGTCTGCGGCGTGGTAAAGGTCGTGTAGGCCGTCGGCTGCACGGTGACACCCAGGAGGTCGTCAAACTGCGTGGCGTTGTCGCCCCAGTAGTTGACATAGTAGCCCATGTAGCGGGCAGTCTGAGCATAGCTATCGAAAGAGTACGGGTGGTTGATCATACCGCTCTTGCGAATCATGTAAGCCATCCAGGGAGCGTTGAGCTCAGGATAGTTGTTGGGCGCACCCTCTACGCACGGGCCGATGATGTGGGCACCATGATCCTGGGCGTACTTGATGAAGGAAGCGTAGCCAGCAGGCGTGTCGTAGTTGAGGTCGGTAGAACCACCGTTGCTCAGCCACAGGAGGTAGCACATCGGGATCTGACCCTTGAAGACGTTGTAAGCACGGTTGAGGGCGTCGAAGGAGAAGGTCTGAAGAATCACCTTACCATTGGTGTTACCCACGTTGACGTGGCCGTTGACATAGAACGGTTTGCTCTCTGACTCCTTCTTGGTGATGATGTTCCAACCCCACTCGTCGAGGATGTTATAAACACGGATCTCGATGTCCTTCGGGTTCAACCAAGACTCCTTGAACTCGGGATAGATACCCGGACGGTTGCCGTTGTCCTTGTCGTCAGCGACATAGGCGGTGCTACCGTTCTTGTCACCGAAGCTGTACTCCACGAAGTCCATGTACTTGCCGGCCTTGCTACCGACGGTGCTGGGATCGTCGCACTTCACGGCAGCCTTGGCAGCCTTGTAGATCTCCTCCAGCGTCATGTTCTTGTACTCGTCCTTGATCTTGTAGGTCAGCACGCGCTCGCCCTCGGCATTGCGGTTGAGCTTCTTACCCATAGCGTAGTTGATCTGATCCTGCAGGGCAGAGACATAGAGACCATTGCTATAGTGGATCGTGGGCACGCCAGCAGCGTCGTAGGTGTAGTAGCCATTGTGACCTGCGGCGAAGGAAGCACGGCCCAGCTCGGGCGTGGCGTCGTTGAACCACTTACCAGCGTCGAGCATCAGGAGCTCAGCATAGTAGTAGGACATGGTGTAGTTGGCACGGAAATCGGCCACGTCACGCTGATACTGAGCCTCGATATCAGCCTCAGAGAAGTGCTGCGTACCGTCGGCATTGCGGAACGAGCGGTAGAAGTCCTTACGCTTGGTGGGCACGTCGTCAGAGAAGACAGAAGCGATGTTGGTGGTACGCTTCAGGTTCTCATCGTGGTTGGCGAGCACCACACCGTCCTTGGTCACCTGGAGGTCGCTCTCCAAGTAGTCGGCGCCCATATTGCGGGCCCAACGCCAGGCAGCCTCAGTCTCCTCAGGAGCCCAGTAGGTGGAACCACGGTGTGCCACGCAAGCATAGAGAGGCACATAGTCGCGCACCTTCGCCATCTCCGGCGAGATCTGCTGCACGTCGGTACGCTTGGCGTCAGTATTCACATTGGTGAATTGCTGCTCGTCAGAGCAAGAAGTAAAGGCAGTGAGCATAGCCATACCCACGAAGCCTAAACGGATAATTTGCTTTGTCATAAACAATTATTAATTGATGATATTGACTAAATGATTATTCTAAATGATAGCGTTCGCCAGTCTTTACTTGTTCTTCACAAGATACTGCTCCTTCTTGTAGGTGAGGGCCATGAAGAGAACGGAGAGCACGCAGGCGCCGATGAGGAGGACGAAGGTCCAGTCCCAGCCAGCAGCCTCAGCGACGTAGCCGATAACGACATTGGCCAGCAGAGCCGTACCGAGCACGTAGCCCATGAAGCCAGTCAGTCCGGCAGCGGTTCCTGCCACGTTCTTCGGAGCGAGGTCGAGAGCCTGAACACCGATGAGCATCACAGGACCATAGATGAAGAATCCGATACCGATCAGGCAACCAATGACGACATTGATATTGGTGAAGTTCTGCCAGTAGATGACGATCAAGACAGCCACGACGATCATGAAGAGGATGGTCGGCAAGGCACGACGACCGTGGAACACCTTATCGGACAACCAACCACAGATGATCGTACCAGGGATGGCAGCCATCTCGTAGGCGAAGTAGGCCCAGCCGGCCTCCTTGATATCGATGCCCTGCTCGGTGAGGATGGTAGGTGCCCAGTCGAGGCAACCGTAGCGCACCATATAGACGAAGGCATTGGCAAAGGCGATGTACCACAAGAACTTGTTGGTCAGCACCGTACGGAAAATCTGACCCGTAGAGAGCACCTCCTCAGACTTCTCATCGTAGGTGTCGGCATAATCGTTGCGCCACTTCTCAATAGAGGGAAGACCGCAAGACTGAGGCGTATCGCGAATCATGCTATAGGCAATGATAGCGATCAGGATAGCAACAGCAGCGGGGAAGAGGTAGGTACCAATCAAGAAGTAGGACTTCTCGTCAGCACCGTAGAACCATGATCCGAACCAAGCGGCTCCATAGACGGCCATCGGGCCTACAAGAGCACCACCGACGTTGTGGGCGCAGTTCCAGAATGACATCCAAGTACCACGCTCCTTGATGGAGAACCAGTGGGTCATCACGCGGCCACACGGAGGCCAACCCATACCGTTGAACCAACCGACAAGGAAGTTCAAGACGGCCATCAGGGTGATTGCCAAGCCCTTGTTGTCAGCACCAATCCACTGCACCGGAACGATCATGAACATCATCGAGATGGCAGCGAGGATCAGACCCAGCGGCAGGAAGCGCTGTGCATTGCTGCGATCGGAGATACTGGCCATGACAAACTTGGAGAAGCCATAGGCGATGGCGTTCATGGAGAGCACCACACCCAGCTCGCCCTTCTCGAAGCCGAACGGCGCGAGCATCGGGATTGCCATGGAGAAGTTCTTGCGGACAATATAGAATCCCGCGTAACCAATAAAGATACCGATGAAGACCTGCCAACGCAAGCGACGGTATCGCTCATCTGCCTCGGAGCCTGTCTGCTCCGGCTTGAAAGCAGGAGGAGCCAAAAAATTCCACATAATAAATTTTATTTAAACATTAGTTATTCCGAATCTCAAAGGATCGTTGTATTCCTTCAAAAGCAACTTTTGCGCAAGCAAAAAGGGTAAATCATTTTACGCTTCAAAACCCAACGCCATGCTTTACGTTTGCAAAACGTACAATAAGGCGGCGAAACAAACAAATGTATTAACATGTTTTAAGGATATAAATCAAGAGCAGTAGCTTTTCAATACATTCCAAACAACCAAAAAGGCCATTTTCTGTATATTACATGCATGTTTTTCGCTTCGAAAGCTAATGAAACTAATTTTATTTAAACGCAACATCTTGTCAACTTCACGAATCTGCCACTTCTCAAGCACTCAAAGGAAGAAACATGCACGATATATAAAAGAGTGTGCATTTTATATAAATAAGAGCATGCACAGTAGACAAAGGAGTGTGCATGGTATAAAGGAAGGGAGCGAGAGCACAATATGAAGAAAGGATAAGAAAACACTACAAAGAACGGGCGGGCGCCCGAGAGAGTACCCGCCAGTTCTTATAGGATGACCTTGCGTCTTGGCTACGCCTTAGCCGAGCGCGTCGTTTTTGATCTTGTTATAGTCGGCAAAGGCTTTGTCGAAGGCTTCAAACTGTGCTTGCGACTTCTTGCCGAGGGTACCACGAAGTCCGCGATAGTAGCGCACCACCTTGGCTCTAAGCTCACGACGGTCAGCGTCGGTAGCACCAGCCTGATAGGGAGCATAGATTTTGTCCAGGTCCTTATACATCTGGGGCACGAGCGTAGCAAGAAACTCCAGTTCGCCAGTGTAGTCCTCGGGCGAGACGGTCGGAGCCGTATCTTGCGCCGTCGTGTCCTGCGGGGCCACCGTGGCCGTGGTATCATGGGGCACGGCTACTTGCTGCGTGTCGTCCTGTGACAGAAGGTTGACATCATTGATGAAGTAGAGGACAATACCGACCACTACAGCCAAGGCCAACACGACGGCAAAGGCACGGAGCGCCCCCTTGCCTACCTTGGGCACGCCGACCTTCACACCGCCCGAGGGACGGCTACTGCGACGGTGATCCAGAGCGTCAGCAAAATCGGCCATGGTCTCATAACGCGCACTGCTATTATAGTTGCAGCAGCAACTCACCACGTCGTAGAACTCACCACCGAGGCGCAAGTCCTTCATCAGCATACCGAGGGCGTACATGTCGGCACGTGCCGTGACAGCCACCGTGCCGTCCTTGATCTCGGGGGCCTGATAGCGGATGACCTGTGCCGCGTCGTCCTGATTGCCGGCATAGGTCTGGCGGAAGTTGAGCAAGCGGACCTGGTTGCCCTTCTTGGTGACAAATACCACCGCTGGAGAGAGGTCGCCATGAACGCCCTTGCGCTCATGGATATAGCCGAGGGCAGAAGCCAACTGCTCGAGCACGGCCTTCTTGGCTTCGAGGGAAGGATTCTCAGCAGCGAAGGCTGACAGGGGACGGGCGTCTTCCCAATCGACGACTAGGCAGCGTCCCAGGCCGTCCACATCCCGCATCTCTACATAGCGAAGCAAGTAGGGGTGTTCTTCTTCGTGATGTGCGTCAAACTGGCGCTGAAGCCCCTTTTCATAAAGCGGCTTCCCTTGATATTCTTTTTTGATGGAGATCAGCAACTCCGGCTTTGCGCCGCCATCGCTCAACGTGAAGCGATAGACACCATAAGTTTTCAAATCCTGCATAATTATTTGCCGTTCTTGACCGTTGGTACTACGTGATGGAAGTCCAAGAGAGCATTCCACCATGATTAAAGTGCAAAAATAGGAATTTTATTCGGTATTGCCAAAAGATTGGCCTTCTTTTTTACTCCCCTCTGCCTGCGTCTTCTCCCAGGCTTCCCATTCTGCCTGAGCCTGCTGCCAGTCGGTGACCTCTCCCGAGGCGACTGCTTCGGCCTGGCGCGCAGCCTCATCACGGGCTCTGTCGCGGGCGCGCTTGGCCTTCATCTGGGCAATGGTAGCCTCATCGAGAATCACGATCGCACCACGACGGATGGCTTCCTGTAGCTCGTCGGGCCCGAAAGCCTTACCCTGCACGTTGAAGTCAGATATATTAAACTCGTAATCGACGCGCAGCTCGTGGCGAATCTCCTTCTGCCGTCCCCGCTTGCTGGCGTTCTTCAACTTGAGCAAGCGGGCTATCTCTGTAATCTCTTGTTGTGAAAATTTATTTCTTCCCATGTTGTTCTTGTCTCTGTCTGCCCACATCGGGCGTTCTAGCACTTTGCTATCGCTACCTCGGCATTACCTCAACACTACCCTATTATCTCGACACAACCTCGCTATTGCCTCGCTTACGCCCAGACTTTAACAAGCTATAAGCCTGCCGTTACCTCGTGAGACTCAACTTAACATTGAAGCCGAAGTCGTGGGTCGTGGTCGGATAACTGCTCGAAGAAAGGAGCGGCGTATTGGTCTGCATGTCGTAGTAGAAGCTCATCGTGACCAAACGCGAGAGGGTGTAGTCGGCGGAGAACGAGAGCTTGAACGCCGAGTTGCCACTCGAAGCCGAGGAAGTCATCGTGGCGATGTCGCGCGTGATGGCTGCCTGCTTACGGAACGAGAGGTCGAGGCGCAGGTTCAAGTCGCGGTTCACACCACCACGAGCAGCCTGACCGCGGTTGCTCTGACTGTTTTGACTTCCATGTTGTTGGCCGTCGCCCTGCTTCTTGGTCTTCAGCTTTTTGCGGCCGCGCGGACCGAAGAGGTCAAAGTTGTTGATCTTATAGCCGAACCCGAGTACCCAGTCCTTACTGATGGCCTCATTGACCTGGACAGAAGTCATCGAGAGCGAGAGCTGACGTGTCTGGTTGTACTTGATCTCAGCTGTCAGGTTGTTGAGCGTCGTCACCGACAGACCGAGCAGCGGCGAGAACGACTCGTTGATGCTCACCATCGAGACGTTGAACATCGAACTCGGTATGGGGCTTCCCGTCGCGGCATCCTGGACGAAACCGAGGTCGCCGTTGAGAGCCAGCCAGGTGCTATAGCTCTGGTAGGCGCCGACACTATAGATGCTCTTGTAGCTATGGTTGATGTTGACACTCTTGAAAAGGTCGCGGAACCACGGCAACTGTGAGAGACCGCTGTAGCGCACGGTCCAGTTGGGCAGCAGCGAAGCCAACGTGGGGAAGATGTTCAGTCCCACGCTTCCCATACCCGTATAGGCGTTGAGGAAGGCAGGGATCATCACGTCGCCACTATACTTGTCAACAGCACCCTTGGCAGGATCAAACTTACCTCCGCCCAGGGCAGCAGGATACTGTTGGCCCACATACTGCGCCTCCACCCGATCGCGGTAGCCATCGAGGGAGCGGACAAACTTCTCGAAGGTCGCACTATGGTAGCCGTTGGCTGCATCGCCCATACCCTCGAAGGCCGAACCGAGCGAGAGCGTCGTCATCGTAAACGATCCGCTCTGTGTGGTCGGGTTGCCCTGATACATATATTGTATGCTCTTCGCCGTGGTCTGCGTGCGAGAGGCGTTGAGGTCGATCTTGAGGTTGTTGACAGGCTCCAGCGTCATGCGCAACTGCAGGTCCTGAGTGTGGTTGGTCGTTGCCGGCGTGGCCACACTATCGTTGGATAGCAACCAGCCTCGCTCGCGCGCGCGATCTATATAACTGTCTCCCGTCATACCAAAGGCGAAGTCGAGGCCTGGAGCGAGGGCATCGCCACTACGCTGACCGAAGGCCTTGCCTATGACGGGCATGAAGCCGGGCAGCATCATCGCATACTGGTCGCGATAGGAGATACTGAAGGATCGTGCCGTCATCAGCACACGGGCCACACACTGGGCCGTCTTATACCAGCGCTTATCGTCGAGCGGTTCCTTGGGCGTGACGGTGAGTTTCATGCGGATGGTGGAGTCGGTCTTGTTGAAGATCTTGATCTTGTTGTCGTCCACCTTCTTCCAACGCACGTCAATGGTCTTACCGTCGGCATCCTTGGCCGTGACGACGAGTCGGCGCGTCTTCTTGCCATGATTGATGACCATCGTGGTGTCGGCCTTGATCGTCACCTCGCGTTCGAAGCTACGGCGATTCTTGGGCAGTTCCTTTTTCTTGTTGCCAGCCTTGTCGTCCTTGTCGTCCGCCTTGTCCTTATCCTTATCGTTCTTTGGCTTCTGTGGCGGATTGGGCGTGCGCTGATCGCGGCCCGAGGCGTTGGGGCGACGGCGGTTGTTGCGTTTCGACTGCTTAAATCGCTCGTTGGTCTTCTTCAGGAACGGAAACTGGTTATAGAGCTTCTCCAGGTTGAACGTACCATTGAGGTTGATCGTGCGGCTCATCGAGATGGTGTTGCCTAGCGACGTGCCATCCTCCAGGTCCGATCCTCTCACCCACGAGTAGGTAGAGGCGTAGCTGGCATCGGCATTGACCCAGTCGAAGATGGGTATCAGGTTGAGCGGCAACTGGTAGGAGGCGTTGAAGGACTGATTGAAATCCAGCGGGCGTCCCCAATGGCGGATGCTCTGCTTCACGGAGTCTTTCCAAGCCTGATACTGGTCGGGATAGAGATCCTTGTTGACGGGCGTATAGGGTTCTTCGATCTCCGCATGGGTCGCACTCTGGAAGTTCATGTGAAGGTTTTTCGTCAGATCCCAGCGGATGGTGAAGTCGCGGTTCCACAAGAACTGCTGACTGAAGGTCAGCGGCAACATGGCGTTCTCCGTCGATTCCATGTCGCGCTCCTGCAGCTCATAGTAGGAACGCGTCATCTCCGTGTTGAAGCCGATGTTCTGCGGCAGCCAGTTGAGACCAAAGCGCTTGAAGATCTCCAGCCACTTCGATCGGTTCTTGATCTTCTTGAACGGTTCCCACGACTTATAGACCGGCGTCCAACTATAAGAGAGTGCGCCGCGCCAGTTGTCCTCGTTCTCATAGACCGTAGTCTCGCCGCTGGTGTGGGTGTGGCTATGGCTATAGGAGAAGGAGAAGTTGGCCGGGTCGTAGGGCATGGGGTGACGCTTGTTCTGTATGCCAACGCGCACGTTAGAAAGCGAGAAGTTGGTCGTCGTCTGCTTCGTGACGGCGATCGACTCGATACTGTCGCGCTCACTACGGCTTCCCGCTGCGTCGAGTGCATCCTGCAGTTCCATATCCGTATCGAGCGGATTGTACTTCGGACGACTTTGAGTGCGCTGCACACTATAGTAGATCGGTGCAGAGACCCGCGCCTTATCGGGGAAGAACTTACCCAAATCGAAGTTGGTCGTGAGGGTATAGTCGCTCGTAGTTTCCTGCTGGCGTTCGTTGACGCCCTGCTCGATGGCACCGAAGCCGTCGGTGATGTAACTGCCTTTGAGGTCGATGGTACCAAAGTCGGAGAGCTGAATGTTGAGTTTTCCGCGTGCGGCCCAGCCTCCCTCGTTGTTATATTCCAGCAGGCGGAGCTCGTTGACCCACACCTCACCGCTCTTCTCCTCGCCACTGAGGTTGCGCACACCGATGATCATCGTCTTCACCTCGCCGAGCGTCGGATTACCGACGATGGTGATCTTGTTGGCTGGCTTGTCGGCATCGTAGGTCACGAAGGGCATGCTGAAGCTGGCCGTACCTGCGGCCTTGGCCTCATTGCGTGCCTTCTTCACGGCCGTAAAGACCTTGAGCGGGACGTCGAGCATGTTCTCCTCGGGCCATACGGCCACACATCCCTCACGCGAATAGCCATTGTAGCGGCCAGGGGCGGTGAGCGTCAGCGGAATCTCATACTCGTAGTAGTTGTTCTTATAATCGGAACCGAAGCGGACAAAGACTGCCAGCTGACTGTTCTGCAGTCCAGTCGTGTTCGGGTCGAAGGCATTGGCGTGGGTGAACATCTGGATGCGCTTGTACTGGCGGAGATCGAGGGTGGTGTTCTTATAGACTGCCTTCGACTCGCCCGTGCCCAGGCGGTTGACCGTCATAGCCAGAGCCTGCTCGTTGCTTTGCACGAGCTGCGGCTGCGTCGGATCCTGCTCGCGCGAGATGCCCGGCGGGAGAACATAGTTGACAGGCACCTTGTCCGAGTTTTCCTCAATGCTCACAGCGCTGACGGACATCGTGCCCGAGGTCGTGGAGGAGTTTGTTAGGTTCTGGTTGTACTGTCTCCAGTCGCCACGCACCAGGTCGAGGGATCCGAAGCGGAGCACAATAGGCTTCTCGAAGCCTGTGAGGAACATGCGCATGAAGCGGATGGAGGTAAAGTCGCTGATACCACCGACACGGCGCTCAAACTCTCTGAGGGGGATGCGGAACTGATACCATGTCGCCTTGCCCGTACCTCCCTTGCGCAGGGAGGGCGTCGTCTCGCGCTTATCGACAATGAAGTTTTGGCCTACGACCAAGTCCTGGGGACGGATGGAGAGGTGGTACTGGTAGTACTTCTCATACTCGTTGAGCGTGTAGTCCTGGTTGATATCTTCCACGTCGGGGGTCGTCTTGTAGGACGTGTCGTAGTTCTCCGGCTGGTTGTCGGAATCGGGGGAGTTGCCCTGCGGCATGTTGATGCGCTTGTAGCGTTCCAGGATAGACTTCTGTTCGCGGTCGTAGTCGGATCCGCGGAAGTAGTGGTAGTTGTCATTGGCTGGGTCGGCCCAGATGGAGTCGAAGACGGCCTGGTTGACCTTGCCTCTGATCTCCGTCAGGAAGTCCTGGTAGGACTCAAACTCGCGTTCCTGATCGTCGGTGAGGCCGTTGAAGCCCACGTCCTGCAGGGCGCGGCTGCCCTTGGTGGTGGCAAAGGCATAGGTGACGGTGGGCTGCGTCGGGATGCGACCCCACTGCGTGGTGGTCCAGGACTCGCTGCCATCGACGGGCATTCCGCTCTCATAGAACTTCTTGCCGTCGCGGAGGATATCCTCGCTCACCTCGCCGAGGTCTATATAGAAGTCGCCACCGTAGAGATGAGCATCTTCGCGCTCGTTGCTGTAGATGAAGGGGTCGAGCATCCAAAACTCGATATACTCGATATTGGCGGCCTCGAAGTCGCTCGTGTCCAGTTTGCGCATCATGCCGCCCCACTTCGTCTTGGGCTGGTTGAGGCGTCCGTTGAGGGTGAGGTCGGGATTGAAGTTGTACGGACCACGCTCGTCGGGATAGTAGGCGAGGTTAAGGACAGTAAGCATCGACGACTGGCCGCTATAATTGTTCTGGTCGCGCTTCGGGAAGAGCTCGCGGGTATAGACCTCGCGCACATAGTAGTTGGAGAGCTGCTCCAGGTCGCTGCGGATATGGCCTGGCGTGAGCGACGAACTACGTCGTGTGAAGAGCGGGTCGATATTGTACCATGCGAGCAGCGATCGGTTGTAGCCACTCTTGAGCGTTGTCTTGTCACTCGCCTCGTTGAAGAGACTCGGTACGGAGGAGATGATCCAGGAGGTAGGCTGCGAGACGTCGATGGTGCTCTTCGTGTTTTCGAAGTCGTCGAGGTAGGAGGCGTTGTCCTGCGTGCCACTGGCCTTGCCGGCGATGAGCTGTGCAAACTCGGCCGATAAAGAGATCTGCGAGGGCTGCGTGAGGTGGAGGAAGGGGATCTTGTCGAGCATGTTGGTGAGCCACTGGCTCTCCTTCTTCCAGTTGAGGTTGAGACCCCAGATGGTGTTGTTGAGGGGTTCCGATCCCATGCTGACCTTGGTCGTCAGGGCCTGCTCGCTCAGATGCATGAAGGTACCACCCAACTGGAAGTTCTTCGAGAAGTCATACTCCCAGTTGAGTCCCACCATCGTCTTACGTTCCTGACCATAGTCGCTCTGGCTTTCGAGCGAGACGTTGATATTGGTGCCCGCGTCGATGATGTTCTGGTTGAGGATGGTCACCTCACCCGAGTTGTAGTCCACGGAGTAGTCGCTTCCCTCAGTCAGGGTCACGCCGCCAGCCGTCACCACCACCGATCCCTGCGGCACGTTGTAGGCGCCCAGCGAGATGACGTTGGCAGAGGATCCGCTATACTGTCCGACGAGCATGTACTTGTCCTTCTCGGCTATCTGCTTTGCCACGGTCTTCGTGGAGTCATAGAGTTCGGTGAAGGCATACTTGTCCGCGCTCGCTGCCGCCACGCCATGCTGTTCGAGATAGTTCTTCATGTAGGATCCGAAGGGTTCGGCGACGGGGAAGAAGACGCGTCCGTTGCTCACCGTGTAGCCCTCCACAAAGTCGAAGTAGCCGTTGGAGTTGGCCTTGTTGTTGTTGTCGAGACGGTCAGCACCGAGGAGCTTGATGATCGGCGTACCCTTCACCTGAGCCTCGGGGATGTAGGAGATATAGACGCCCGTGGTGTCGCTCTGGTACTTCACGTCGAGGCGGAACTTCTCCTTCTGCACCGTCGAGGCGAGGTAATAAACGTTCTTCATCATCAGACGCCAGTTGCCCTGCGCGGGGTTGTTGCTCGTGTTCTTCAGAGCCTTGACAAAGAGGGCCTCGCCGACGTTGGTGCGGTCGCTGGAGAACTCACCCACCTGGTAGGTCACGCCACCGTAGGTATATTCATAGGCGACAGCGAGCACCTGGTCGGCCTGCAGTCCGGCGCGCAGCGACACATAGCCCAGCGACGTATTGACCGTATATTCCGAACTGGACAAGAGGCGCGCACTCGAGAGTTTCTCAAAGTCGGTACCACCAACGAGTCCCATGCCCTCCAGCGCGCTGGAGGCTTGGTCGATGTCGCGGGCCTCGGGGTGGCCCTGTGCGATGGTCTGATACTCGCCGTTGGCTTGGTTGGAAGGCACAGCGCCCGAGCCTAGTCCCCAGAGGTCGGGACGGCTCACACCGTTGTTCTCGCCCAGGTCGGTGAGGGCGACAATATTGCGAGTATTGGAGGTGGTTCCGGTCTTGTTAGTTACCCAGATCTCCACGCGGTTGATCTTCACGCCCGTGGCAAGGTTGGGGAGCGTGCGCATGCCTGCGTCGTAGTGGGCAAGGAAATAGTTGGAGAGGAAGAAGTGGCGGTTCTCCTCGTAGTCAGCGACATCGATCTCAAACGGGGTGAGCTGCTTGCCACCCTTGGAAGAGACGCTCTTGTTGGACGACTTCTTCTGCGAGAACACCGTCTGGAGTTTCAGACGGCCAAACTGGAAGTCGGTGCGGATACCGAAGAGGCTGCTTGCGCCTTGTACAAGGGAGTTGTTGGAGGGGAAGGAGATATTGCCAGCCTCAACGAGACGCACCATCTCGTCCTCCTTGCCGTCATACTTGAGTTTGAGGTTCTGCGAGTCGAAGTCGAAGGTGGCGTCGGTGTTGTAGTTGAGGTTCATGTTGACCTTGTCGCCGACCTTGCCATTGACGTTGAGGTTGATCTTCTCGTCGAAGTCCATCGTCGTGGTCTTGCGGTTGCGGATGGGGAGCGACGGGTTGTCAATGTTCTTCAGCGTCGCACCAAACTTCAGTTCAGCGGTACCCTGTGTCTTGATACGCACGCCGCCAGGGCCGAAGATTTTCTCTGCTGGTCCGAGGTCGAAGTGCATGTTGGTGAAGTCAAACTTCTCCTTGCCCTGCTGCTGGAGAATCTCCTTGTTCTTCTCGCGATAGAAATCGGCCCAGCTCTGTCGTTCGCTCCACACCCTGTACTCGTCTGGAGTCATCATGATCGGCGTACCGACGTAGGTGCCACCGATCTTGTAGCCGACGACATAGCGGTCGATGGAGTCGTTGTACTCCACCGTCTGCTGCATATTCTCCGGCCTTTGCAGGTCGGTGGTGCCTTGCTGCAGGTCGTCGAAGGTGATGGGGGTGGTACGCTGTATCTTCCAGCGCGGATGGAGCAGCGAGTCGGGGATTTCCTCTTCGTCGATGATTACATCGGGCAGGTCGGGCTTCTTCGTCTTCGTGGTGTCGGCGGGAAGCAGCGACGACCAGACTGGTGCGTCGACGACAGCCGACGACAGCAGCAACCTGCCTGCGATGGCCGCAAGGCTCACCGCAAATAAGACACTCATTATGATGGCAGACCTTTTCCTCATATTGATCGGGGTCCCGCTACTGCCTTCTTCAAAGTGGGAAGGCTCTGCGGGCTTGTCAGATGTCTATCTTGCTTGGAAAAATTGGGTATGTTCCTGATTTTTTTAATTCTCTTTATTCTCTTCTGCGTCCAAGGACGCTTGCCAGGCTCTATTTGATGAGCTTCAGCGCCTGCTTGACGACTTGTTCCACGGGCAACGTTGGCTGCTCAGTAAGGATCGACTGGACGACCTTGGCCGACGGTGCGGGGGAGAATCCGAGCATGGTCAGCGCGCTCACAGCCTCATCTCGAACGGTAGTATCGACCGCCGGAGTGCCTGGCTTGGAGACGGCATGGAGCTCGTCGGCTATGCCGCTGGCCACTATTTTGTCCTTCAGATCGACGATGATGCGCTGCGCCGTCCGCACACCAATGCCTTTCACGCTTTTCAGCATCCGCTCGTCGCCACCGGCGATGATGTTGCAGAGCTCCTTCGGCGTGATCGAAGAGAGGATCATCCGCGCCGTATTGGCCCCCACACCCGAGACGGTGATGAGCAGGCGATAGAGGGCGCGCTCCTGTACCGTAGCAAAGCCGTAGAGGGTGTAGCTGTCGTCGCGGCCTCCCGTGACGATTGCCTCGTGGACGTAGAGTTTCACCTCCCGCTTCCCCTGAAGAACGGTATAGGTGTTGAGGGAGATGCCGAGCGCATAACCGACACCCGCCGCCTCAATGACGGCCTGCGCCGGGGTGAGCGCAGCCAGCTCGCCTCGTATATATTCTATCATATCGTTGTTTGCAAACTTATTCCTATATTTAGCTAAACGCAGACGCCCCGCCTTTTATTGCCTCGCCCCTCCATTTTATTGCCCGCCTCTACATATTTTTGCCACACAGCCTGCTTCCGCCTCCGTTGCCAGGGTCTCAGGTTCGACCACAGGATGTCTCCTTGCGACACTGACTAAAGTTTTCCACCTCTATAAATCGAGACTTTTATAGATCCCCAAACCTGCAACTAATAGGACTAAAGGCGTTTTTGCTTGCAAAGCGAAACATGATCATCTAGTCATACGTATTCTTGCACAGCAGAAACGTCCCAGACACAAAAGCACCTTACCCTACAGAGCGACTTTCCAAAGTCTCTTTCTGGTTAAAGCGCACGTTGGTATTGCTATCTCTGTTTTCAATGCCGACTATCACGTCGCCGATGATCGCAACGCCGGGTCTGTAGCCCAGGAACTTCTTGCAGGTGGGCTTTGCGTCATACTTTTCCGCCTCTATGAATTGATGATCAAAGTCAAAATCGTATTCAAACCCAGCCTTCAGCTGACCAGTTGCAAGTAGGGCATTGACCAACAGACTGTTCATTTTATCCGCAGTATTGAAATCATAGACTCTGCCAGAAGCTGACTGATAGGTGGTGTTCTCACAAGTTAGTTCCTCGATAGCGCGCAATATGGTGTCCGCACTGCAAGTGCGAAGGGATGGATGAAGAGACAAATGCCTCATGAGGTGAGTTGTCACATCTTCGACACATGAGCCGCCACAAAGATAGACGCACATCAAAGAGCGCAGGATCTCGCTATACTGATAGCCATACCATTTGCATCTCATCCCCAATGTGGAGTCTATGGTTTGAGCTAAAAGAGCATCAAATTGCTCCATGATTGGAAAAATTCCTCCAAAAGGAGTGAGTTTCTCGGATTTTATTTGTACATTTGCCATGTCATTCGGAGATTTTGCTATACTTCTTTTTGCAGCACTAAGGTAGGTGAAAAATCTGACATGGCAAAATCCTGAGCAACTTTTTGTTGCTCAGGTACTTATAAAAAATGCTAACTCATAGTGCTGCGGAAATTAGGAGCATGAGAAACTGTAGGATAAAGTCTTATTCTCAGAGATTAGGACTTTTTGCCAAGCCTGATAATTGTCTTATAGATAAAGTAGAATAATATGAGAAAGTATTTTGAATTACTAATAATGTTCTTAGGGTTATGCCCAATGCTGATGGCACAGAACATTCAAGGGGTTGTGACAGACACAAAAGGTATGCCGATTTCATTTGCCAATGTTGTGGAACTGTTACAAGCAGACTCTTCTTTCATTAAAGGAACGGTTAGTAAGGAAGATGGTTCTTTCATGCTTGAAGGCGTAAAGAGTGGCAATGTCATTCGAGTTTCTCTCATCGGTTATGAAACACAATATATAAATTATACGGGGCAAACTACCGTCACCTTAAAACTTAAGGAAAGCACCAACATGCTTGGCGAGGTTGTTGTCAAAAGTTCGTTGCCAAAGACCGTGCTGCGAGGAGAGGGAATGATAACAAATATAGAAGGCAGTGTATTGGAGAAAACTTCCAATATGGAACAGTTGCTTTCACGCATTCCTAATGTGTCTGCCAAAGATGGACAAATAGAAGTGTTTGGTCGTGGTACACCTGTAATATTTATCAATGGTCGGAAGATGCAAGACCAAATGGATTTGCAACGTTTGCAACCAAGCAACATAAAGAAAATTGAAGTAATCAACAACCCTGGTGCACGATATGATGCCAGTGTGAAGAGTGTCATACGCATTACCACAAAGAAGACGCAGGGCGAAGGCTTCAGCTTTGACAACAAAACTACGTTTTCGGTCAATGAGGAAAAACGCTTGAGCTCATACGAATCGTTCCAAGGAAATTATCGAAAAGGAGGATTGGATGTCAATGGGTTCTTGTATGGTGCATATGCTCACACTCCAGAAAACAAACAGGTGACGCAATATTCATACATCACAGATACTTGGCAGCAGAATATGAACGTCAATCAGGAATTCACTAACATCAACCCATACGCACGCTTGGGGGTAAGCTATATGCTTGGCGAAGAAAGCAATTTGGGTGCCAGCTTCAGCTACAATCGTTTAGCAAAGGATAAGGGCGAAGGAACTCAGACGTTCAATATAATGCAGAATAATGTACAGAAGGAATCGTCAATCGTTGATTATCTTAGTCCAGGTCAGTCAACGACTTATTCCGCCAATGCTTATTATGTTGGCAAGATAGGAGGGCTGAATGTGGATTTCAATACAGATTATTATTGGTATGGCAAGAAGCAGTGGATGGACTTACACGAAACAGTGCTTGACGAATATCGCCAGACAGAGACGGAAAAGTCAGATGTCTGCTCTTATCGCAACAATCGCAACTATTTGTTGGCATCCAAACTTGTCCTCAGTATTCCATTGTTGAACGGCACTTTTTCGTTGGGCGGTGAATACAGTCATGTGAATCGAAGAAGTCACTACCAAGTGGAGCCTGAAGTGGTTGATAACGAGAAAGAAAAAGTCAAGGAGTCAATGACTTCTGCGTTCGTTGACTATAGCCGTAGATTCGGGCAACTGACGATGCAAGCAGGGCTTCGCTATGAATACATCAAATTTGACTATTATGACAATGATTTGTATATAGCAGAACAGAGCAAGACTTACGGCAATTGGTTTCCGTCTTTGGCTCTCTCGCTTCCTGTTGGCAAGACACAGATGCAACTGACGTATGCCACTGACATCTATCGTCCAAGCTACAACGAGCTTAGAAGCGGTGTGCAGTATGACAACCAATACACATACGAGTCGGGCAATCCATTCCTCGTTCCTTCAATTACACACAATCTTACCTACGGACTCTCTTGGGAATGGCTCAATCTGCAATTGGTTTATTCGCATATCTCAGATGAGGTTTGTACGATGACGCAGACTTATCGTGGAGATCCGATGAAGTCACTCGCTCGCCCAGAGAACATCAATAGCTACAACTCTTTCCAAGCAGGACTGACGCTGAACCCTACCTTTGGCATTTGGCATCCAACATTGGAAACAATGCTCTTTAAGCAATGGCTCAAGATGAATACGCATGTGGGCAATAAGCTTGACAATCCTGTGGCAGTTTTCCAACTTACCAATGCGTTTGACTTCAAGTTGCTGACGGCTTCACTTGTAATGACCGCACAGACCGAAGGTAATATGGGTAACAAATTTATCCGCCAAGGCTATTTCAATACAGACCTGTCACTCTACAAGTCGTTGCTCAAGAATCGCCTTACGTTGACACTTGACGTCTCAGATGTATTCGGAACGGGGAACCAACATCGCACATTCTATTCAGGTGTGCAAAGAACAATGTTATATGACCTAAATTCTACAAGTACCATTACCTTTAGCATCCGCTATCGCTTTAACGCAACGAACAGCAAGTATAAAGGAACTGGTGCAGGTCAATCTCAAAAGAACAGAATGTAAAGTCATAAAACCAAAGCTTCGGAAAAGAATAAAAAAAAACTTGTTCCAAACAGATAGTTTCTCGGATTTTATTTGTACATTTGCCATGTCATTCGGAGATTTTGCTATACTTCTATTTGCAGCACTAAGGTAGGTGAAAAATCCGACATGGCAAAATTCTGAGCAACTTTTTGTTGCTCAGGCACTTATAAAAAAGCTAACTCATAGTGCTGCGGAAATTAGGACTAATATGAAACATTTATTGCTTATTCTAATGAGCATTATTGGCTTGAGCAGTGTGTCTGCTCAATCACAAAACGTAAAGTGTACTTATGCGGCAACACATGTAATATCTGATGCTGTAAAGAACATTGAGGATGCGCACATTCGTGAAATGGTAATTCAGAAATTCCAGAATGACAAGAAAACGTTCACAATGCTTTATGCTGATGGAAAATATTCTTTCAGCGAAGGCTCCAATGAAGGTGATACTGGCATAAAGGTCGTTGGATTGACTGGAGATATTTATATCGACATGGCAAAGGATTCTGTGTTTGCACAGAAGTACATTGTTGACAAACTCTTCCTCATAAAGGATAAATACAAACCTTATGAGTGGACTCTCACTAACGAGAAAAAAATAATAAATGGCAAGGAATGCACAAAGGCTACGGCAACGGGTAGCATACCTGTCACCGCATGGTTTTGCACGGAGATACCATTGGGTGTAGGTCCGTTGGGATATTTGGGACTGCCAGGAATTGTGATGCAACTTGATACGCCAACTTATTCGTATGTGTTGCAAGAAATGGTCAATCTTAATGAGACTCCAAGTTTTGAGGTTCCGACAAAAGGCAAGGTTGTCTCACAGGAAGAATTCAACAAGCTGGAAGCTGAAAGAATTAAATCTCGTGGTGTAGAAGCAGGCAAGGTGAGAATTATTAGTATGTAAATGAAGCATAAACTCCATATTAAAACTATTGGCATACTACTATACTTATTGTGTAGTAGTATGTTTTCATTTGCCCAAGAGCGAGTGTCCGGCAAGGTTATAGATGACAATGGAAAGCCAATAGCTATGGCAAATGTCATGCTTTATCCAGACAGCCTTGCCAAACAATCCATCCTCACATATGCCGTGACTGACAACAAGGGCATTTTCCATTTAAGTTCTATATCTGTACATCATGCATGGCTGCATGTGAAAAGCATAGGGTATGAAAGTCTTGTGATGAAATATGATTCATCGCAGTCATCATGCCTGATAACCCTTCATGCAAAATCGCAAGAGTTGGGCGAGGTCGTGGTCAAAGGCAATTACTCTGGCATAAAAACCAAAGGGGATAGTATAATTTTCGATGTTAACCATTTCAAGACTGGTGCGGAGGAGAATGTCTCTGATGTTTTGCGGCGTTTGCCTGGCATGGAAGTGAGCGAAACCGGAAAGGTGAAATATGAGGGGAAGGCCATTGACAAAATCCTTGTCAATGGCAATGACGTGATGTCCACAGGTAGCGGAATGATGCTCAACGGTTTGCCTGCCGATGTGGTGAGCGGAGCCGAAATTCTGCGCAATTGGAATGACGGGACTCTCGCCAATTCTTTAAGAAACAGTGATCAAAGAACAGCCTTGAACATCAAGACATCAGAATCGTTGCGCTTCACCTCGAAGTTAGATGCAGGTGGAGGCATATTAAACAAGTATCAAGGCAAGTTAACTTCCTTGCTCATCGGTAAGAAAGGTTCGTTTTCTGCTGCTTTGTCATCAAACAACTTGGGCAAGGAAATTCTTTCCTTGGAAGATTACATAGGTAGCATCATGAATTTCGGCGGACTTTCATCAGGTGGCGTGAGCCAGATGCAAATTTCCGAGGAAGAGAGTGCCATGCTGACACCTCCTTCCAATGTGTATCGCAACGAAAACTCTGCCCTTATTCTAAATGGTGCGTATGCACCTTCCAACAAATTAGACATCAAGATAGGAATCTTGCTAAACAAGGCGAAGATGAATGCCTTTGACAGAAACAACAGTTTCTATTTCGCCTCTTCGCTTGAGACAGAGTACAACGATTCCACAGAGAAAGACAATGAGACAGGCTCCGCCAATGTGAGGATAAAGTGGCAACCGACAAACAAACTGGAGATACTTTCTTCTACGTTTGCAAAACTGTCCGACTATTCGGAAACTCAGCAAATGACATATTGGGGCAACAATAGCATGGATTTGGAAGAAAGCAAGAAACTGAACAAGAAAGATTTAAGACAATCCGTACAAGTCACTGGCAGTTTCGGAAAAACATCTCTATATGCTTTGATGACCTTTGGACGCAAGTCGCAAGACGAGAAATTGAATGTTCTCAATGACAGTCTTCTGTTGCCTACTTACTATGTGCAGGAGGCTGGACTGTGTGGCATTCGTTCATATTTCTCAACAGAGAACTATTTATATGCTTTAGAAGCAGGTGGAAAATGGTCTTTGCCAAAAGGTTATAGTATGGCTTTTGCTTTTCGCCATGACTACAACAAGGACAAATTGCATGCGGAGGATTATTCTTTGGATGACAATAGTACAGAGGGCATATATAAGAAATTAAGCGGTTCACTCATCTTTGAAAAGACTACAGGACTGCTAAGATTCAAAATCAATGCTTCTTTAACAGGAAATAAATATGAACGTTCAACTGAGAGCGCAAGCAGTTCCGTCAGGTTCAACTATAATTCATTGCTTCGACTAGTGTTCAGTCCCAAGAGCGAACTTATCTTAACTGGTAGCAGGGAGATTTCGCAGATAGAACTTAGTAAAATGGCAGACTTTCCTGTGCATCTAGCATACGACAGGATACAGATGCCATCTTCCATTCATTCACCATTTGTCAGCAAGGATTCATATTCCATACACTATCGTCTTATCAATAATTATAGCAATCTGTTGCTGTTTGTTTCGGGTATGTATTCCAAAACAAAGGGAGACGGATTGGCTGATGCCACACAACATGGAGTCACAAGAAAACAGACTTATATGGATGGGGGCAATGAAGAATGGATGTCTTTGCATGGTGTTGTAACCAAGGGCTTAGGACACTGGCCGGTAGATGCAAACGTGAAAGTGGCGTGGACCAATAGCTGTGTGGCAAGTTCATTAAATGGTATGAGGTTCAACACAAAGGTGAATGTGCCAAAGGGGGAAATCTACTTTACGACAAGGTTCAAATCAATATTCAATTTTGACATTGGTGGCTTGTACAAGAAAAGTATGTACACAAGTTACGCTGGTAAAGAACAAGACAATGAGCAGTACGAGGCGCATTTGTACACATATTTTAAATATGACCATTTCAAAGGATCTATAAGATATGCCATCAGCAAGACCAATGGAAGTGGCTTGGAGCGAGTATCCAACAATGTTGGCTTTCAGCTTTCTTACAGTATGAAAAGACTCCAGTTCACTTTATCGGGTGACGAGCTTTTGCATTTGCACAAGAACAACTGGTTGAATATCAGCAGTTCCTCATATTCTACTACGACATCATATTATATGAGAATGCCTGGGTACTTGCTTTTTTCATGTGGATTGCGAATTGATTAAAGATCTACATTACCTTTATAAAAGCCAGCCGTCGTCGCAGAAAGACAGTCATTGTACCTCAGACTAACTTTCCACGACTGTGGCACGGCAAGAAAAATCCTTGGCGGTATGCCTTGAAATACTTCAAGACTATACTGCCAAGGACTTTTCTTTGTTTGCCGTGCTGACAACGGCTGACTTTTATTTGTGGGTAGACACCACCTGAGACCTATTGTTTATATCTATATTATCCCATATTATCAGGCTACTTGTCTATGTAAGATGCTACAAAATAGACAATTGAAATGACAGTATAAAGGAAACACGGCAAGAAAATCCAAAGAAAGATCTTCACTCAACCATTCGACAACCATACACCTTCATTCCTTGACATCATATTAGACATATCATAAAAATGGCGAGTGAGGATTTCTTTGTTTTTCTTTCGGTGGTCTTCAAGAAGTTTGGACTCGTTTTCAATGAGTTTCTTCCTGTCATCTGTCAGTTTCTCTATGTCGGCATCATCAACCTTAGCCTTGAATTTTATATCTCTCACTTTGGCAATAAAGCTATCAATACCCCAGTTCGGGATAAGAAATAGTTCATAAAAAGTTGGTAGTCTCACAAATATTTTGTACCTTTACAGGTGAATTACAACAAGTTACAAATACATTTGATATGACTACCGATTGCAAAGTTA
>OGOW01000711.1_pt1 | contig 35282 bp, 52 predicted proteins | sample 1552781 | NCBI WGS metagenome assembly OGOW01 (sample SAMEA2580145, study PRJEB22360) | human gut metagenome | biome: human gut; feature: human-associated habitat; material: faeces | place: Denmark | collected 2008/2010
GAGCCGATGAAAAAGAGAAGAAACAGAATTGCATTTAGGAACGATGAATTTGAATGGTATTGGTTGAAAAACCGTGGTGTGGAGGGTGCGGCTGACTTCGCTTGTGTGGACTACGCCGGTGATGCGACCAACTACTACGCCTCTTATTCTGTTGGTGTTCGCCCGCTTTTCAAAATCAGATTTGTAGAAATCTGAAATCTTTAATCTTACCGCCATTTATGGCGGTATGTTAAAGGTTGTAATTAAGAGAATAGGAGCGTAAAAGGAAATGAAGAAAATTCGTAAAATGATTTGCATTGCAGCTATTACAGTGATGGCTTGTTTCGCTTGTACGGCTTGTGGGAAAACTTATCAAGAAGTAATCAATCAAAGTGATACAAGCGAAAGTCTTTGTAATGGGTACTTTACAGTCATAACAGAGTGGGGAGAAAACAGAACATATCGAATTGTATATGCAAACGATACGAAAGTAAAATACTTTGTTGAGGACGGTAGTTATAGTTTTAGCATAACACCATTATATAACACAGATGGCACATTACAGGTGTATGAGGAATAAATAAAATCAGTTTTTTATTGTGAAATATATACTATATATAGATACTATGATTGACGAATGCGCTATATATGGTATCGAGATGGGAGAAAATTATGATAGCAATTAAGTGGTCTGATTATCAGAAATATGGTTGCCCGAAATGTGGGTGCAATTCCGCAAGGAGTGGAAACATAAGCGGTAGAGGAACGGCATCTGGCACTTGTAGAGAGTGCAAAGAAAGTTTTGTAGTGTTAAGCGATGAAGTAACAAAATCTGCATTTGGGTATTGTACTGGTAAAAAGGATTCTCAGGGAAAAGATATTTTTGAATATCCAGAAGTACAAAAACATCCGAGAAACGGGATTCCGTGTCATCAATGGGTGCAGCCAGATCCAAAACCAGAATACGGAGAGTATTGGAATTCAAGAGGAATTGGCTATGATTTGAGCGGATTCGTGAAATCTAAGAAAGCCGGAGAAAGACTTCTGAAAATGGTAAAAGAAGTTTTAGGTAAGGATAAGCCGGAGTCGTGGCTTGATTGGAGAGAGTATGAGCCTGAATGGATTCAGTTCAAATTTCAAGGAAGTGAGTTCGATTTGGAACGGTTGGATAAATTAGCGACTGGAAATTCAAATATTTTGACAAAAGAAATTTTGATAGAATGTAAAATCTGAAAGGAGAAAATTATGAAGTTAGGAAGAATCGTAACAAGTTTATTGGAGAATGATCTGTATAAATTCAGCATGGGACAGGCAATCTATCATCAGTTCTCAGACTACAAGACAACATGGAGTTTCAAATGCCGGAATAAAGACGTACATTTCACAAAAGAAATGGTTAAAGAAATCAGAGAACAGATTAAAGCATATTGTGAGCTGCGGTTCACAGAAGACGAACTGAACTATCTGGACGGTATTAAATGGATTAAAGGATCTTACATTGATTTCCTAAGACTCTGGAAACCACGATATGAAGATTTCATAATTACGGATGATGCAGAATGTGGACTTGTCATTGAAACTGTCGGTACATGGTTAAATACTTCTATGTACGAAATCCCGACACTTGCTATTGTAAATGAAGTGTATTTCAGAATGCAGTATGATTATGGCGAGCTATTAAGTAGATTCAAGGAAAGACTGGATAACAAGTATGCAAACCTTCGCAATGGTCATTGGTATTGTGGCACATTTTCAGAGTTTGGACTTCGCCGGAGATTATCTGCAGAAGCACAAGAACTTGTTGTTGAGAAGTTCTCACACCTGAATGATATGGCGCATTGTGCATCAAGATTTATTGGCACTTCAAACGTATTTCTTGCGAAAAAGTACGGAGTTACACCAGTTGGCACAATGGCACATGAATGGATTATGTGTGTAGGACAAGGAAATCACAAGCACAATCCGGCATATTCTAATTGGTATGCACTTGACGCATGGGTTAAGGAATATGGAGTTTTGAACGGTACAGCACTGACAGATACAATTACAACCGACTGTTTCTTGGAAGATTTCCAGCTTACATTCGCAACACTGTTTTCTGGTGTTCGTCATGATTCGGGTGATCCGTTGGTATGGGGCGAGAAAATGATTGAACACTATGAGAAGCTGGGAATTGATACAAAAACAAAAACATTGCTTTTCTCTGATTCACTGGATTTTGAGAGAGCAGATAAGATTTGCCGACATTTCTCAAAGAAAGCAAAAGTCGCATTCGGAATCGGCACATATTTGTCAAATGATACTTGCGTAAGTCCGCTCAATATCGTCATGAAGACTACAAAATGTAATGGTCAGGATGTGGCTAAAATTTCCGATGTTGAAGGAAAAGGAATGTGTAAGAATCCAGAGTATGTGGATTATTTGAAAAGATCAATTGGTTGGAGAATGGAGTCCTCAAAGAAAGCAGAAATGGACGAAAAACTAACTTCATATTTTAAAAGCAGTTTTATGGGAGAAAAGACACCTGTTTTAATGCAGGGTAGTGGGAAAAGTAGAATGTAAAGAAAGGCGGTATCTGAAATGAGTTTTAATGCAAAAGAAATAAAAGATAAGTGCGTAGAGTGGATCAGAGAATGGTTCAAAGAAAATGGGAATCAGTGTAAAGCTGTAATTGGAATCAGTGGAGGTGTTGACTCTTCTGTAGTAGCTGCATTATGTGTGGAAGCATTAGGGAAAGAAAGAGTATACGGCGTGTTAATGCCACAGAACAGCCAGGATGACATTGATTATTCTTATGAGTTATGTGAACATCTGGGAATTGAACATTGTGTTATTGATATTGGTAATACTGTAGAGGATATGTTGACTCTTATGTACATTAAAAGTGGAATTAAAGTTTCTAATCAGACAGAAATAAATATTCCGGCTAGAGTGAGAATGGTAATGCTGTATGCAATTTCTCAGTCGATTGATGGGCGTGTTGCAAATACATGCAATTTGTCTGAGAACTATGTTGGTTACAGTACAAAATATGGAGATGCAGCAGGAGATTTTTCGCCACTAGAAGATTTAACAAAGACAGAAGTGAAAGCGATTGGAAAAGAGCTTGGATTACCAGAACGACTGGTTAATAAAGTCCCTACAGATGGTTTGTGCGGAAAAACTGATGAAGAAAATTTTGGATTTTCGTATGATATGTTGGACGAATATATTAGAACAGGAAAGATTGATGATCTTCCAAAACAGCGTAATATCGAATGTTTACATATGATGAATGAATTTAAGATGAAACCAATGGCACATTTTGAATATATGGAAGAAAATTGAAAGGAATACAATTATGGGTAAGACAATAGCAACAGAAAAACTTACAAATGAAAAGTTTCTGAATCTGTATAAAGTTCATGCAGAAACAGAGTCAGGAGATCAGATTGGATATTTGGTTGCTTCCAGAGCAAAAGAAGTTGATGGACTAAAAGCGATAAATCATGATGACAAAGTGGATGCTGTGGCAATTTGCGCATTGACAGAAGACGATAAAATGGTGCTGATTCGCCAGTACAGATATGCAATCGGTAGCTATATCTATGAACTTCCGGCTGGACTTGTTGACGATGGAGAAAGCGTTTGTGATGCAGCAATAAGAGAAATGCATGAGGAAACAGGGCTGACACTTGAAATCACAGATTTGCCGATTGGAAATAAGGGCGGTTATTCAAGTGCCGGAATGACTGACGAAACTTGCACACTTGTAGTAGGCAAGGTAACTGGCGAAATTTCCGATAAATATAAAGAAGCGTCAGAAGAAATTGAAATATTGCTTGTAGATAAAAAAGAAGCAGCACGTATCTTAAAAGAAGAAAACGTATGTATCAGATTAGCTCTTGTGCTTATGATGTTTATACATGAGTAGGAGGGCGTTATGACAATACATAAGAAAGGAAAAGAGCGTGACTATGAGAAGAAACGCACGATTGCCAACATAATTGTTATTCTGGTTGCCTTAGTGTTACTTGCTATTATTTTAGTGGTGGCAGTAAAGAAGTCCAACCAAACGGAAAAGAGTGTCACAAAACCAGATTCAGAGTCACTTGTCATTGAAGAATCAATCCAAGAAAATAACGATTCATCATTTGAGCCGGATTCTGAGAGTGTGAAGAAATTTCAAGACAAATATTCTATGGACTGGGGCTTTGTAGATGCTCAGTATCTATTAAAAATAGCAGAATATCATGGTGGAACAAAAGAAGAACGTGCATATACAATTCTTGTAACACTAAATAAAGTATTTGAAGAACGTAGATCTATACAAGATATAGTTCTCGAAGAGCTGTATAATAATGATGGACTGGAATCAGATGACTTTGAAAAAATTGTTGCATCAGATGTAACAAAGGAAGCATTAAAGATGATAGTGTATGATCGGTTCGATAATAGTGCTGGTTCTACAGAATACAAAGAATTTTATAATCAAATCATAATAAATGGTTGACAAATTAAGAAAACATGATATACTATAATCAGAAATGAGGTGATATGAAATGTTAGGCACAAACTTGAATCGGATTAAAAACAAGCGTATGCAGAAAAATAACACTTCTGGTGTTACCGGCGTTTCTTTTCATTCAGGAATGGGACAATGGTATGCAAGAATCTCTTTTAAAGGGAAAACGTATAGCTTGGGTTATTTTGATGAACTCGATGACGCGGTTAAAGCCAGGAGAGATGCGGAAAAGAAGTTGCATGATGGTTTCATATCTCAAATAAGCCATAATAAAGTTATAGAAGTGTAAAGGAGAAAAAGATGATTAAACAGTTAATCCAGACAAAAACAAAAGTATTAAGTTCAAATACTGTTATTGATTGTGGCAGCGGTGATGTTGCTATCGGCATGGCAGATGTAAAGGGCACACCAAATGTGCTTATTACATTTTCTGATATTCCACAGCAAGAAGTCGGATCAAGTGTAAAAAATAAAGATGTTATCGGTACGCCGGTTGTAGTATCTTTTGATTCTGTTGAGAGTATCAAGGTTCTGAATAAGTTTGTACAGGCTGCAATGAATAAGCTGAAAAAGAAAGAAGAGGTAGCAAAGAGAGCAGCTTTACCGCATTTTGTTGTAAAGACTGAAAGTATTATGATTCCGAGTTCTTTCAAATGTACAAATCCGAATGCAGAGAAGATCATGAGTTGCCAGCAGTATTTCAATGAAAATGGAAAGCTGGACGAAGCCATTGACGTAACAAGCACCCTTACACTTACAGATGGATATGTGAGATATCTGGTTGCAAAATACAATAAACTGGAAAAGGTAGAAGTTGTTGCAGCAAACGGCATTGATATCAAAGTCGGAAACCAGGTTATCAAATTTACATCAGACGATATCAGACTTTCTTATGGTCTTGGAAAAGATGATGAAACAGGTGAAAAGAAGTTCTACTTATCCATTATAAACGGTGGTAAGAGATATGAAATTCCAGCAGAGGATAATGTAGAGGCTGCCACAATGGTTAAGAAGATCACAAATGTATTTGATGCAAAAATCGGGATTGCAGCAGTTAGCACAATGAACTTTGGATTAAAAGAAAGACTTGAAGAAGCCGGTATTACTGTTGCATACGCATAACAAACAAAAATAAAGGACAAAACATTATGATTTACAATATAGTTGGAGATTTATTAAAACAGGATAAAGTAGATATAATTTGTCATCAGACAAACTGTAAAGGTGTGATGGGTGCAGGAATCGCATTTCAGATTAAAAGAGCTTATCCAGAAGTATTCAAAAAGTACAAAGAGTTTTGTGATGAATATGAAAATATTTTACTTGGAAGAACATTATTCGTAAATTGTAATGACGGAAAAGTTGTTGCAAATCTGTTTGGTCAGGATGGTTATGGTAGAGGATTCTGCCAGACAGATTATGTGGCACTTGAAAAGGCGATTGCTACGGTGGCAAAAACCGCAGCCAAATATAAAAAGAGTGTCGGATTTCCGTACAAAATTGGTTGCGATTTAGCTGGTGGCGATTGGTCAATAGTAAGCAAAATCATAGAAAAATATTTTATGGATTCTGAGGTGGATTGCTACATCTGTTCACTAACACAGGAACAGGAGCATGAATGTTAAATAAGAAAGAATTTATAAATGTGGTCAGTGGCACTACTGGAAAATCTAAAAAAGAGGTTGAAAGTGCCGTTGACCTGGTACTTGAAGGTATCAAGTATGCCTACAAGTATTATGATGGTGTAAAGTTCGTTGGTTTTGGTACTTTTAAGAAAAAGACAACGAAATCACGAATGGGTACAGATCCAAACACACTTGAACGAATTAAAATCGAGTCAAATGTGTTACCCAAATTTATTCCGGGAGCAGAACTGAGAGGAATCTTTGCTTAGTTCCCGGAAATTCAAAAGAAAGTGCAGATAAATTATGAGAGCATTCAGGAGTGGGGAAAGAGACTTTGTAAAAGACGAGATAGTATTTGTTGTTGATAAGCTGGACAATTTTATGAATATATTGATTGGCAAAATCAATACATACGCTGGTTATGGAAAATACTATGTTGATTTATATACGGTTACGGAGAAAAAAGAAGATATTGATCCGAACCTTAATATCAGAATTGGAGATGATGCTGGTATTAGAGAGTGGATTAACAGAGGATATTTAGTATTACGGTCAACCGTTGAACATTACCATAAAAAGCATCCAGATTCTTCATTATATATTGTTGAGCGAAAAGATAATATTTTTCATTCTTGGAAAGATTCGGTGGATGAATTTAACCGAAGGAAAGAAGAGAAGAAAGTCGAAGAAGAACGGCGCAGCAATATGACAGAATATCAGCTTTGCAGAGAAGACAATGCTGTATATTTGAAAAAGTGTGGTCTTTCCGATGAGGAAATTTCTGAATGTCTCAATTTGATTGATGAAAATGACTCACTACCAGATATGGAAGATATTGATATCAGACGTTTTGGAAATGAGGTTCAGTGGAAATATCGTAGTAAATGGGAAAAGTTAATTGAACTTAATCGACCAGAGGAAGAAAAGCATAGTGAAAAATACTATGCAAATATATACTATGTGTGGGATATGGATCAAGAACCTGTTTTCAGAGGGTATACCAATGAATCGCCGGAGTCTTTGTTTGAGAAATATAGTGATTATACAGAGTATTATTTTCACGTTGCCAACAAAGAGTGGAGCATTGAAAAAGGTCTTGAAATTCCAGTGGGATATGGTAGTTGTGTTGCAGCAGATGAAAATGGAGAGTTAAAACCGGCACTTGTTATAGAGTATTTGACAGAACATGGTTCTTTCGAGCTGGTTGGTGGGAAACTTAGACATTTTGACATTTCCATTGATTATAAACATAGCGTAAATACTTTTTGGATTTCTGTGCTTTCAAAAACCAAACTGAGCAATCAGGAAATCCGTGAATGGTTCTTAAAGAGAATCGGAAAAGTAACGGGGAAATATGAGGATCTTTTCAAAGAGAAAATCAATGAGTTGGACATCAGAAAAGCATAAGGGGATGAAATTGGATTCGATTGGGCATGGAACGGATATAATTCGCAGGAGCGACTACCTAATAGTCAAACTTAAAATAAACGCTGAAGAATTAAGAATGGTAGCGTAAGCTATATCAGTCTGTGAGATTGGGATATTGGTAACAGGCTGTATTAAGAGCTAATATCCAAAAGGAGAATGTTTTCTCTGTAAGTTGACTCTTCAAAAAACAACAGAGTGGTGGACGTTGTAAGAAACCTTTACAAACCCAAAAACGGAGTAGTTACCTGATTCACTGGGGCAACCGTTTTCAAACAAAATGCCCGAATGAATGGTATTGCGTAAAAGATTATATAATTAGTACGTGTTTAAGACGGGGGTTCGACTCCCCCCATCTCCACTGTAATAGCTGGTTATTGTTGTTACGGCTATTACTAAAAACCTTTCTATCTAAACGGGGCGATGTAAAAATCGTCCCAAATAAAAAAATCACACAACTTTAAACAAACAATAATAAAGAAAATGCTTGCAAAAGCTATAAAAGTATGATAGTATATATATTGTAAAGAAAAGCTAAAACAAATACGAAGGAGTGAAAAGATGTATTCGATTAACAGACAGGAAACAATTAACCCAGACTTTGATATGATTAACAGAATTGTGGACAAGCTCAATTCAAAGTTTGATCCAAACGATGCATACCATCACAGTAATGCAGAATCAGAAATGTTTGAGTTCCAGATGAAAATAGACGATAAACGCCGTGAAGCATGGCAGATCGTATTTATGGGGCATCACACAGTAGCAAGCGGTAGCTTTTTTGGATTTGATTATTCAGATTGCCAGGAAGAAGAGTATATTACACTGGAAGGAAAAAATGAAAGAAAAATTTATATGCTTGCAGTGTCAAATACGGTTAATGTAATCACAAAATTCATTGAATTTATTTCAATGTCTGACACCTCTTATCAGAACAAAAAGAAATGGATTGACACATTAAAGAAAGGTCTTGAAGACGAAGAGTAAACCATAATAGCAGAAAGGGGCAGTATTATGGAAGGATATATTATTGATGGAACATCTGCAAGAATCATCAATTTCCCGACAGTAGAGAAGACTTTAGAAGTAGTTGAAAAAACTGAAAAGAAAGGTAACTACAAGAAAAATTATAAAGTTGGCGAAAAACAGGAAGTATATCCGTTCCGTACTCAGGAGGATCTGGAACTGATGTATAACCATTTCGTAGAGAAAAAACAGTATCGTAATGCTTTAATGTTCGTTATTGGAATCAATGTAGGGCTTAGAGCAAGTGATTTGTTGGAATTGAAATGGAGTCAGATTTTCGATGAAGATGGTAGTATTGCGAATGGAATTACAGTCAAAGAAGATAAGACTGAGAAGTTCCGTACATTTTATCTTAATGAATCATGTAAAACTGCCATTATTGAATATTATAACGGTTTAAAGAAAAAACCGGCAAAAAGCGAATATGTTTTTAGTAGTCGAAAAGGAGATGGACATATAGAAGTTCGTCCGGCTGGTCTTATTCTGAAAAATGCTGCAAAAGCCGTAGGTATCAAGTATAATGTCGGCACTCATTCAATGAGAAAGACTTTTGGTTATTGGCAGTTAAAAGCTCATAAAGATGACGCTTTGTTTTTATGCCATTTACAAGAAATGTTCAATCATTCAAGTCCGCAGATTACATTAAGGTATTGTGGTTTGGCAGAAGAGGAAATGGAACAGTATTATAATGATGTGAATTTGTTATAATATAAACAGACATAAATAAAGGAGAAACAATGGTTACATGTAAAGACTACGCTCAGTTTGTAAAGAATAAACTGAAAACGAAGATTAAGGGAATGGAGAAAAAGCCAGTTTTGGCGATTATTCAAGTCGGTGACAATCAGGCTTCTAATTCTTACGTGAATGGCAAGATTAAAGATTGTGAAGAAGTTGGGATTAGATGCATTGTAAGCAAACTTGATAAAGCCATTGAGGAACATGAGTTACTTTATCACATTGAATTGACCACATGTGTAGCAGACGGTATTATCGTTCAGTTGCCATTACCAAAACATATCAATGTTGAGCATGTGAAAAATGCCATTCCAAAAGAGAAAGATGTTGATGGTTTTCGTCAGGACAGTAAATTTGATTGCTGCACGCCAAAAGGAATCATTGATTGGCTTTATTTCAATGGCTATGACGTATGCGGTAAAAATGTTGTTGTTCTTGGCAGAAGTGAAATTGTGGGAAAACCACTTGTAAACATGCTTATTGATCGTGGTGCAACGGTTACATGTTGCAATAGTCATACAGATTATGGATATGAAATGCAGATAACAAATAATGGTGCAGATGTGATTGTATCAGCTATAGGAAAAGAAAAATTCCTTGATTGGGCAGATATTGGTTCGGATTGTGAGATTGTCGTTGATGTTGGAATCAACAGAGATGATGCCGGGAAATTGTGTGGAGATGTAAATAGGGAGTCAGTTGAAAAACTTCGCCCAGATACATATGTTACTCCTGTTCCTGGTGGCGTAGGATTACTTACAAGAGTCTCGCTTTTGAAGAACGTAGTTGAAGCTCATGAAAATGGATATACTGAAAATGCAGTAGAAGATGCAATTTCACTTTTACGAAAAAATGATTATTTCGTGAGAAAGATTCCGAAGAATTTATGCGGAACTGCAAAGGAATGCAGTGAAACAGGATGTGGAGAATGCTTAGACTGTAGTTGCTTTGCATGTATGATTGGCAATGAGTAACAGATATACGAGGCTTGAAGAAAAATGTCCATTACTGGGAGATTATTGTAATCAGGAAGAAAAGGATTGCGATAAATGCATCAATCAGGAAAAAGCATGGCAAGATATACAGTGCTACATTGAATGTCACGATTATGGCATATCTTGTGGTTTTCTTGAAAAGTATTACAAGATGTTCTATTTGCCGGGATTTTATGTAAATCCTATAATCCTTGATATTATTGAGAATAACAAGGAAGCGTGCAAATTATTATTTGAAGATTAGAGGTAAGAAGATGGTCGGGTATAGTTACGACAAGGAAAATAAGCAGAGAAATTACACCTATATGGCAAGAGAAAAGAGGTCAAGAGATCTTGTTTGTGGGTATGTCGCAATTCATAAACCGTGGTATGAACCAGAAAGTAACTGGACGTATTATATGTTTTATGACAGCTATCGTCCTGGTGGTTTCTGTGGTGGTGCTATAAATGAAGGACTCAAAAAGGTTGAAATTGATCCGAATACAATTGTGCCATATACTCAGGTTGCGGAGATTATAAGCGTTCTGCAGTCCGGCGATACCGTACATATAGAAGGTAAAGATTTGCCGGAAATGATGACTACAGCAATGATTACAAGTGTTGATGATATGTACAGATATTACAACCGTAAAGACATTGATTATGTGGTCGAAAGATTTGGAGAACCAGCCAAAGAGAAAGAATTTATAAATGTCAGAAAGACAGGGCATTTTCAGGATTTCGTTGACGGAATAATCGAAAAGCAGAAAACTCAAAAGAGAAGCGAATTGCTTGCAGCTATAACAGATTTTTGGAATGCGTGGAAATCTATTTACAGTGAAGTTATCATTGGCACTGGTGGAGAATATGACTATGAGTATATCGAAGAAGAAAATGGTAAGTTTACCAGTTCTATGTTAGATGGAGAATATGACAGTTTTGATGAAATTGTCAAAGATTTCTGCAAAGTTGTTGATCCAGATGATGTTGCTGGTTTTAATTATGGCAAGAGAAGGGTAAAAGAGCAATGCGAGAAGCAAAAGTGCTAAATAAGTACAATTTAACATTAAAAACCGCCAGAAAACTTGAAGTTGGCGATGAATCAAAAATCTGTGAACCTTTGTTTTGGCGAAATAATGCGGTCAACGCATGGTGTATCAGCCGGAGCATTGGAACAGATGCAGACAGAAAGTTTTGTAATGACAATGAGATATGGATAGGAATTTATGATGAACCATATTATCGCAGGAGAGTTCATATTCATGTGAATTGTTGGGGCGGTATGGGAAAATACGAATTTTGCGATTTCTACAATTATAAGGAAATTGAGAATGAAAGAGATTTACAGACTCAGGAGAAACTTTTAGAAGTTCTCAATATGCTTATAGATGAAGGAATCTTAAAAATTCCAATAATCGAACCATAATAAATGCAAGGAAGTGATAAAAATGAATAGTGAAGAGTTCATACAGACATGTAGCTCAATGGGATATTCGTCAAAGAAACTGGCGAAGAAATACGTTGAGAAAAACCAGAAAGATACTTATGACATGGACGATATTATAAATGTACACAGAAAAAGCGGTAACTTCAAGGGTAATCATACATGTGGATTAAGCAGTATTCCAAACGGGAAGACAACGGCATTTCAGAATGCATAGGAGGATAGAATGGATTATTTAAAATGTCATAGGAACTTCAAAAAGAAGTTGGAAAAAGAACTGGATAAGATGATCGCCGGAGAAAAGAAGAGTTTGGACGTTAAAAATATTCCGTCTGATAAATTCTGTGATGCTACTGGTTGCGAAGCTAATGATTTTAACGGCTGGCAGTGTGATTGGTGGGGACATTTCCAGTATAAAGGATATAAGTTCGGTGTTGGCGGTTGTGCCTGGAATGGAACAATTGGCGTGAATTTAGAAAGGTAGGTATGTATGTCAGCATTTGAAGAGATGTTCGGAGATTATCTCAATGCATATAAAAATACATCTCAGTATAGAGATGATAGTATGTTGGATATTGTACTCAGAAAATCAGAGTTTGAGAAAAACTTAGATGAAATGTGGGCGATTTATTCAAGAGGATGTACGCAGCAGATTATTGAGTATAACAAAGGTGTCGAGCAGATTAAGAGTGCCGGATTTAAGGTATATAGAAATTCTGCTGGAAAACACAAGATTGTAATACCTAAGTGATGGAGGCAGAGATGAGAATTCATATAGGCGATATCGTAAAGCATTTTAAAAGAGAGATTATTACAGCAGAGCAGTTGGAGTTTGATGAAAATTTATATCTGTACAGAGTTTTGAATTTTGCAAAACATACGGAAACCGGCGAAATGTTTGTGATTTATGAATCACTGTATGATGGAGAAGTAATTGGCTGTAATATTCATTGTGGGGATGTTTTCGCACGACCAATGGATATGTTCATGAGTGAGGTCGATCATGAAAAATATTCTGATATTAAATGTGAATACAGGTTTGAAACAGTGGAGAAGAAAAGCTGTTCATGTTTAATATGTGGCTGTGATGAAGTGTTGCATCTGAACGAAATGGTGCTTAGAAGTTGTATTGCACATAGACTTAAAAGCCGTGTTTTAATTTGTGATAGGTGTCTTGGAAATATGTTGCATGGAGCTTATGCAAAGACAATTGGAAGAGAAAAGGAGAACAAGGAATGAATGTAAATTGGGATGGAAGCTGTCATATTGTTGTATTTGATGACGATGACAAAAACAACAAAGTTATCAAAAATTTCAGTAAAAACTTTGTTGATATGCATTCACATGGGTTAAAAGAGGTAATCGGGACAGAATTACAGTACATTATAAATGTTGGAATGCATGAATATTTTGCGGAAAGAGTAGAATTATTCTATGGCATTGCAGAAGCCGTATTAGCTGGAGATATCAAATTGGAAGATAAAGCAATTTTCCAGTTAAAAGAGTGGGGAGAATGTAAATTCAAGTTCTACAAAACAAAAGATGAAGCAGGAGAGGACATTTTCCGAGTAGTTGAATGCGATATGAATGGAAAATTCCCAGAAGATAAAAACTGCAAAGAACCATTCAAGTCTCAGTATTGCAATATATATTAACAGTCAAATATTCAAAATATAAATAAACAAAAATAAAAAATGGAGGAAATAAAAATGAAGAATTTAAAAGTTACATGGAAAGGTATTAGCCCGTTAATTATGCATAGTTGTCAGTGTGTAAATCCACTGCATCCGATTGCAAAGGAACTCAAAAAGTACACATCTAAGAAAAATAAGACAGACGAGGACTTAGTGAAGATTTCTGATTTAGAGTGGGAAGCTGGTGCTTATTGGAAAGATGGGATGGGATTATATATTCCGGCAGAAAACGTAGAAGCAACAATTATCAATGGTGCGAAAGCAAATAAAAAAGGAAAAGACATTCAGAAATATGTTGATGTAACAGACCTCTACATTCCTTTTGAATATGGCGAGGATCTTACAAAAGAGGAGCTTATTCAGAATTATGAATATCGTGATACACGTATCATGACTGTTATGAGATCAAAAATTTTAAGAACAAGACCACGTTTCGATCAGTGGGTAATTGAGTTTAATCTTCGTTATAATGAAGAAAAGATTGATATTGAAACAATTATCAATGCTATGGAATATGCAGGATTATATGTTGGTCTTTGTGATAGCAGACCTAAATATGGTAAATTTTCTGTTGTGATTGAAGAAATGGATTGATTTATAATGGGATGAGTTGAGTGGTTTTAGATTTTGAGATTTGTTATGTTAAGTTAAGCGTTTTACGATGTGTTGCGACTGTGTTTAGATATGCCAAGTTGAGATTTGTTAGGTTGAGATAAGCAATTTATGGTCAGTTCAGTTAAGATTTGCTTAGATGTGTTTTGTTGGGTTTTGTTAAGTATTATGTGGTAAGTTCAGATTTGTTCTGCCAAGTTGGGGTAAGTTTTGCTTTGTTCTGTTGAGTTATGTTACGCATTTTATGATTGGTTGCGCTGAGTTACGTTGTGCTGAGTTGCGTTAGGTTGAGCATTTTATGAAAGGAAGGATGATAAATTATGAACGAAATTATTGAAAACAAAAAGAAATCTGAGATTCTTGCAGAAAAGATTGCTACATTAAATTATGGAGATATTATTACACATAAGCAGATTGCAGATGTGATTAAAGAAGAATACCCAAGTACAAAGTATTCTTCAACTATTCAGAAAGCAAGAAAGATTCTCTTGAAACAGTACGGAAAGATTATTGAGAATATTGTAGGTGATGGCTATAGAGTCGTTCAGCCGGATTCGTTTGTTGACCATTCATTAAAACATTACAAACGTGGTTTTAAAGAAATGCAGAAAGGATATGACACATTATCATGTGCGCCGACAAAAGATATGACACCAGAAGGCAGAGAAATCTATAGACGAGTAAATGATCGTGCCGTTACGCTTGCTGCAAGTATGAAGGGAGCGAGTGTAGAGTTGAAAATGTTAAGCAAGAAAGAACACCCAATGGCTATTGGAAATGTTGGAAGAAGATAAGCGAATAATACCGCAAGTTGTATCTGTTGCTTTACCTTTTTAGTTATGCTATATATGTTACGCTAAGATGGGCTATGCTTTAATATGTTATGATTGGTTGGGTTATGTTAAGCAATATAGGTTGTTTAAAATTAAATTAAAATATAAGGAGATTGAGAAAATGAGTAAGCAGGAATTAGTAAGAAATGAAATGGTAAAAGCCATGAAAGAAAAAGACAAGCCTAAAAAAGAAACACTTTCTCTTTTATTGGCAGCATTGAAGAATGCGGAAATTGACAAAATGGGAATTTTATCTGAATCTGAAGAGGATGCAGTAGTCCAGAAGGAGATCAAACAGACAAAAGAAACCCTGGATCTTGCACCGGCAGATAGAACAGATATCATTCAAGAGTGCAAATATCGTATTGAAGTGCTGAGTCAGTTCGCACCGAAGATGATGACAGAAGAAGAGATTGAGGCTACAATCGCTGGTGTGCTGAGTGATTTAGGTATCGAGAATCCGACCAAAAAAGAAAAAGGTAAAATCATGAAGACACTTATGCCGATGGTCAAGGGCAAAGCTGACGGGAAATTGGTAAATCAGATTTTGGAAAAGAAACTGGCATAATTGTTATGTATATTGGAAGTTATGTTTTTATCAAAGAGCGTTGTATATCAGAACTTAGAAAGAAAGATCCAGAACTGGCAAGTAGTTTGGCATATAAGGTGGGTAAAATCGTTGGGTTTGATGGTACAACATGGACATTTAATGTCAAATTTGGCGATGGAGAATATTCACTTAGAAGATATCAGTTGGAGGAAATATCTGAAAAAGAGTTGCAATTAGTTAATTCCATTTCAGGTAATTGGAAGAAAATGAGTTCAGTGCAGAGTTATTATGTGATTGCCGGAATGGATTTATCTGCATTTAAAACAGACGAATATAAAGGATGGCAATGGTCTGAGGCATGGGAGAACTACACATGTAATCAGTCAAGAGGAAAAATTCAGTTGTTCGATGATCCAACGTATTTATATATTGGATATATTCTGGCAGCAGGAGATGAATACGGCTTTAATACCGCTATGATAAAGCCGGAAGAAGTCAAAGAACATCAACAGCAAGTAATCGAGGAAATAAAACGACTGGTAAAAATTGGGGTTATATCTGAAAAAGTATTAGACTCTATTGATTACGGTCTGATTGTTTTTGCAGATTATAGATAGGAGTATTATGAAAATAGTAAATAATTGCATTGATTGCGTATATGATTTTCAAATGAGAGAATCATGTCGTGATAAACTTGTACATGCAATGCCAACAGATTTAATAGCAAGAATGACTTCTGTTTTGGTTATCAAACCGTATGGGGATAAATTCTATGTTGTAAAATCAAGATACGAGAGGGAACTTCTTTATAACAAATTACTTAAAGAAGATTTTAAGGTAATTTCCAATTCGGATTTTGAAGGTTATAAGGATTGGATTGAATTTGCGGAAAGAGTAAGAGAGCTAATCAATCCAGGAGAATGTGTCATATATAAGATGAACAACAAGAAGTTCGATGAAAATTATAATCTGGTGCGGAATACAAATTACAGTACAAACATCTATTCGTTGTATAAGAGGGTTATGAAACGTGATCCGAGAGCCATTGATGAAATCGAATCTCTTGAAGAAGCAAAAGAAATTATAGGTATGATGCTTGGAAACCACTATATGCATAACACGGCATATGAAATGCTTAAAATTTTTGGAGGGAAACAACGATGATTTATATTACAGGAGATATTCACGGTAGTCCAGAACGCTTGGGTGTACATTCCTTTTATGAACAGAAGGAAATGACAAGAGATGATATCGTGATTATTTGCGGAGATTTTGGTATGGTCTGGGAAGAAAGTGGAGAATCTGCATCCGAGCGGTACTGGCTGAAATGGCTAGAAGATAAGCCGTTTACAACCGTGTTCGTGTGCGGAAACCATGAAAATTTTGACAGACTATATCAGTACCCAGTGAAAGAGTGGCATGGTGGTAAAGTTCATGAAATTCGCCCACATGTATTACATTTAATGCGTGGAGAAGTCTTTGATATTGAAGGATTGAAATTTTTCGCATTTGGTGGGGCAAGCAGCCATGATATCAGAGATGGTATTATTGATCCGACAGAAGATGAAAACTGGCGTGAGACAGCTAAAGAATGGTATAAAGCCGGGAAGATGTATCGCATTAAAGGTATTTCGTGGTGGGAACAGGAGCTTCCGACACAAGGGGAAATGGATAGCGGTATTAAGAACCTTGAACGTATTGGAAATAAAGTAGATTACATTATTACTCATTCGCCATCTGCAAGTGTGATTGCACTGTTAGGGCATGGATTGTATGAACAAGATGTACTTACAAGATACTTGGAAGATATTCGATCTAAGGTAGAGTATAAGAAACATTTCTGCGGTCATATGCATGTAGATAAGGCAGTTAATGAAAAAGACATTATTCTGTATGAGCAGATCATCCGGCTTGCTTGACAAATTTGTAATCTATGCTATAATATTAACATGCAAAAATAAAGGTTGACAGTCAACAAATAATATGATATCTTATAGGAGAAGCAAATAGTGAATATAGTATTGATGATTATTTTGTTCGGCTTTATATATGGAAGCAGCTATTTCAGATTTCATGAACCATACGGATTGAATAATACATATAATGCTTTAGGTTATTATATGTTATCAGTAAAATGGTGGAATATTGAATTCAACTGGTGTACATACAAAAACAAATGGCAAGTTGATATTAAGCTGAGATTTATAAGAAAATGGAAGCCGAGAAGATATAAAGAGGTATATGTGATATTTAATAGTGCAGGAGTAAGAACCTACACTTTAAATATATGTTAAACAAACAATAATAAAGGAGAAAGACAAATGAGAACAGGATTAACAAGCTCTCAGGTAACAAAGAACAGAGAAAAATATGGTTCAAATAAGTTACCAGAAAAGAAACTAAAAACAGGATTTCAGTTCTTCATGGAAACATTTGAAGATAGACTGAACCAGATTCTTTTAGCAATGATGATTGTGTTTACGGTTTTAGCCGTATTCGGGCAAGGATCATATTCAGAGCCGATAGGTGTTGCGGTAGTATTACTTGCAATTGCATTTATTGGAATGAATACAGGATTGAAAAGTCAGAAAAGTGCAAAAGAATTGAAAGACAGAACTTCGATTCATTATTGTAATGTAATCCGTGATGGAAAGGTTGAGCATATCAACTCAAATGATTTGGTTGTTGGCGATCTTGTAATTATTCAGTCCGGCGAAGCAATTTATGCAGACGGATATTTAGTAGAAGGAAATGTAAAAGTTGATAACTCCGTTTTAAATGGGGAATCAGATCCTTGTAAAAAGACACCGTGGGAAAATGAAGATTCATCCCCAATTATTATAGGTGGGAAACGACATGCAAATTCAAATGATTATGTAGATTCGTATTCATTATTTGCTGGCACAACAGTAACAGACGGAGAGGGAAAGATGGTCGTTACAAACGTAGGTGTTAATACTGTAAACGGTCAGACAATTTCCACAATTGATGAAATTGAAGAAACAAAGACATCATTAGAGATTCAGTTAGATGATCTTGCTGGACAGATTAGCAAATTTGGATATATTGGAGCAGCTATCATCGTTGCTGCATTGATTGTAACGAACATCATTCAGATTGGTGGTATTGCTGAATACCTTAATATTGGTTGGATTGGTATTTTAAAAAATGTCCTTACAATAGCAGTTACGGCACTTACAATTATTGTTGCAGCAGTTCCAGAAGGACTTCCGCTGATTATTAACCTTATTACAGCACAAAATGCGAAGGTAATGATTAAACATAACGTGCTTGCGAAACATACAAATAAGATCCCGGAAGCTGGGAATATTCAGTTGCTTTGCACAGATAAGACAGGAACTCTTACGGTAGGTAAACTTGTGCCGGTTGAAAATGTGATGGGTGATAAAAATGAAGTACCGAAAGGTTCAGTAATTGAAAATATGTTTAAGTTAAACGTAGCGTTAAATAGTAGTGCTATGTATGATGAGAATAAAAACATTGTTGGTGGTAATGCTACAGAACGTGCATTGCTTACAATGATTTCAGATAGAGAGTATAAAGAATTTACGGATTCTGTAGAAGTCACAAACAGAAAAATTTTCAATAGTGCAAATAAGTTTAGTGCTGTTGAAACGAGTGGAAAAGATGGAAAGATTACTTATTATAAGGGTGCGCCTGAAAAATTGATTGATGCAGCAGTTTCTTATGAAACAACAAATGGAATCAAACCAGTTGAAAAGGAAAAATTAAAAGAGATTGTTAAATCATATGCTACAAAAGCTATGAGAGTAATTGCAACTGGATATAGTAAATCCGCATTACCAGAGGAAGGATTCCCGGATGATTTAGTTCTTGTTTCTTTGGTTGCTATTCGTGATGATGTCCGTCCAGAAGTACCGGAAGCAGTTGCAAAAATGCATGAAGCTGGTGTACAGGTAATGATGGTAACGGGAGATGTCATTGATACAGCAAAGGCTATCGCAAAAGACGCTGGACTGATTACAAGCGAATCTGATATTGCAATGTCAGCTATTGACTTTGATGCACTGTCAGACGAAGAAGCAAAAGCAAAACTTCCTTATATTAAGGTTATTGCAAGAGCCACACCAAACACAAAACTCAGAATCGTGCGTTTGGCACAAGAGCTTGGTCTTTGTGTAGGTATGACTGGCGATGGAACAAATGATGCACCAGCACTGAAAGCTGCAGATGTTGGATTCTCAATGGGATCTGGAACAGACGTATGTAAAGAAGCTGGAGATATTATTATCACAGATGACAACTTTGTATCTATCACAGATGCGGTTCTTCTTGGAAGAACATTCATGCACAACGTTATGAAGTTCCTGAAATTTCAGTTGCCTATCAATGTAGGTCTGGTAATTCTCAGTATTTTATATCCGATTATCATGGCTGTAGAGGCTGTGGCAGCGGTACAGATTCTTGTAATCAATATTGTAATGGACTCTCTTAATTCTCTTTCGTTTGGTGGAGAACCAGCAAAAGATGAGTATATGAAAGAAAAGCCTATTCCAAAAGGATCAAAACTTCTTTCAAGAGAAACTATTGGACAGATTGCAGTATCAGTTGTAGCATTTATCGGAATTTTTGGAATTACATTGCTGCCACCAATTCAGAAAGTATTTGGAAGTGATGAAACCGTTTATGCAACAGTAAGGTTTGCGCTACTTGTTATGATGGCAACATTTAATGGATTTAATATCAGAACCGATGGGTTCAATTTATTTAAAGGAATCAAAAAGAATAAACTATTTGTTGAAATTGCGGTAGCAATTTTTGCATTAACATTTATTCTTGCTCAGTTTGGTGGAGCAATTATGGGATGTACGGCACTGACAGCTACACAGTGGGGCGTTACAGTTGGACTTGCATTCTTGATTATTCCAATTGATTTAGTGAGAAAAGCTATCGTTAAAGTAAGAAGGAAATAAAAGATGATTAAAAGAGATAGGGAATATAGAGTGGTTGAAAATATTTCAATCATATGTTTTGCAATAGGATTGGTTATTGCATGTATTACACGGTTTATACCATTTATATATATTTCAGTCATATCAGTTCCTATTTCATTTTGGATAATAAGCAAAAATAAAGTTGGGGGTGGCGAAAGCCATTTCCAACAAAAGAAAGGAAACAGAAATGGGATTCTTAAATAAAGTATTTAACAAAAATGATGAATCGGAAAATGAGAAAATGCGCCAGGAAATCAATATAGATGAATCAAAGGAAAATCTGAATGAAGTTCTTGTTGATTTGTCTAAGAAAAGCAAAGTTGATTTAACGAAACACACTGCAAGGGTGGCACTTGCTATGGACTATTCTGGTTCAATGAGCAATTTGTTTTACAATGGATCTGTCCAGAAAACAATTTCCAGATTGCTTCCAATCGCATTAAAATTCGATGACAATGGAGAGCTTGAATCATGGTTATTTTCCAATAAATTTAAAAGACTTGATGCAGTAAACAGAGAAAACTATAGCAATTATGTAAAAGATGTTATGGAGAAATCTGGAATGGGAATGGGTGGAACAGAATATGCACCAGTTCTTAAAGATATGGTTACATATTATAAAGATATTGAGCCTAGTGATATTCCGTCATTTATCATCTTTATTACAGATGGAGAAAATAGTGATAAGTATAGTACAGATGATGTGATTCGTGAATTATCAGAATACAACATTTTTGTTCAGTTTATCGGAATTGGAAATGAGAGATTTGAATATCTGAGAAAGCTGGACAATCTTGAAGGAAGAAAACATGATAACACGGGGTTTACGGCGGTAAAAGATATGAATAAACTCAACGATCAGCAGCTTTATACTGAAATTCTGAGACAGTATAATGACTGGTTAAACAAGAAATAATAAAGTAAAAGGAGAAAAAACATTATGGTAAGTTTAGTAAAAGGACAGAAAATTGACATTACAAAAGGAAATACAGGATTAAAGAAAATTACTATTGGTCTTGGATGGGACACAAATAAGTATGATGGAGACAATTTCGATCTTGATTCATCCGCTTTTCTGCTTGGTAGTAATGGGAAAGTAACTGATAATAAAGATTTTGTATTTTTTAACAATCTAGTTCATCCGAGTGGTTCTGTAAAACATATGGGAGATAACCTTACTGGTGCTGGCGATGGAGATGATGAACAGATTATTGTTAATCTTCCAGAAGTACCTAGCAATATTGAAAAGATTGCTTTTGCAGTTACTATTTATGAAGCTGACAGCAGAATGCAGAATTTTGGTATGGTGTCTAACGCATACATCCGTGTGGTAAATGAAGATACCGGCGAAGAAATTGCAAGATATGATCTTGGAGAAGATTATTCTACAGAGACATCTATGGTTCTTGGAGAGCTGTATCGCCATAATGGGGAATGGAAATTTAATGCAATTGGTGCTGGATATTCTGGCGGTTTACAGGCACTTTGCAATGGATATGGATTATAAAGGGAGGAAACGAAAGTGGCAGTTAGTTTAACAAAAGGTGAAAAGGTAAATCTTTCAAAAGTGGTGGAGAAACTGGCGAATGTAACCGTTGGTCTTGGTTGGGATGCAGCGGAATACGGAGATAGTATTGATTGTGATTCTTCTGTATTTGTACTTAAAAATGTAGTTGGAAAGTCTGGACTGTTCGGCTTATTTAAGAAAGAAGAGAAAGCAAGATTGATAAATGATGAGGATATCATTTACTATGGTCATAAAAAACATTCAAATGGTTGTATCAAACATCATGGAGATAATTTGGTTGGTGGCAGTGTAGGTGATGATGAGCAGATTTCAATAAATTTGAAGGAAATGCCGGAAGATGTTACTAGACTGGCTGTTGTAATCAATATCTATAATTGTAGAAATAGAGGGCAACATTTTGGTATGATTAAAAACTGTTTTGCACGTATTGTAGATGATGCGACCAAAGAAGAAATCTGTCGATATAATTTATCAAATGACTATAACGGTTGTACAGCACTGATTGTGGCTGAGTTCTACAGAGAAGATGGAGAATGGCATTTTGAAGCTGTTGGAAAAGGCACACATGATGGCAGTATTTCAGAACTTGCAAGAAGATACAAATAGAGTGGAGGAAAAGTAGATGTCAGTAAGTTTGAATAAAGGCGATAGAGTCGAACTTTCAAAGGACAGCAGAGTGAATGCAGTTTCCGTGTGTTTAGGTTGGGACACGGCTAAATACGATGATGATGGAGATTTTGATTTGGATGCGTCTGCATTTGTTATCGGTAAAAATGGCATGACAAGAAGAGATGAGGATTTCATTTTTTACAATAATCTGCAGCATCCTAGTGGTGGTATCACTCACAGTGGAGATAATCTTACCGGCGGTGGAGATGGGGATGATGAAGTAATCAAAGTCGTTCTTAATAAACTTCCAAAATATGCCGAAAAGGTTGTGTTCTGTGTAACAATTCACGAAGCAGAGAGAAGAATGCAGAACTTTGGAATGGTCGAAAACTCTTTCATTAGGGTGGTTGATGACAATACTGGTCGTGAGATTGCACGTTATGACTTGAAAGAAAAATTTGGAGATTCTACTGCGATTATTGCAGGAGAAATCTACAGAGATGGATCTGGTTGGAAATTCCACGCTGTAGGAGATGGATTCAATGGTGGACTTTTCGACTTATGTGAAAAATTTGGAATTGAGGTAAAGTAAGATGACAGTAGGTACAAGTAATTTAGTGATATTCATTATTGCTATTATTTTGGTTGTTGGAATTATCGCACTGATTTTGAATAAGACGTTTTTCAAACAGCTTGTGATTAAATACAGAGGAAGAACAGAAGAGATTGCAAGACAGGATGCAGCAACACCGCAGGGTGCAACGGATTATTTCAACAATGCAATCAGAGAAAAAGAAACTTTATATGGGGATGCAGAGCGTTCATATGTTGAGATTGCCGGAAAATTAGACGAGTCCGAAAAGGAACAGTATCATTTGAAGAAAGAGCTTATGAAGATTGACAAATCTATCAATGATTGCCTGGACGCAAATGATGAAAACGGTGCTAGGCAGTATGCAATGAAGAAAATCACGATTCAGCAGAAAATTGATACTCTGAAAGATACAATCGAAGAGTTCAAGAAAGCGAAGGATCAGCAGGATGAAATCAGAAAAGCAGTAAAACAGGAACTTGACGAACTCAAAGAAGAGAAAGAAAGAACCATTTACCAGATGGAAGCGGATCAGCAGATTATTCAGCTTCATGAAGGTATGAATGCAAGTGCAAGTTCAAGTGAGAGCGACCACATGTTGGAAAGAGTGCGTGAAGGTGCTAAAAAGACCAGAGAACGTGCAGCCGGAGCGCAGATTGCCTATGATACAAGTGCAAAAGCACAGGATCGTAGACTGGAAGCCCAGGCAAGAAACAGAGAGGCTGATGAACTTTTGGCAGAAATGAAAAGAAAAAGAGGTAACAACTAATGATTGTACTTAATATTGGAGTTTTCTGCTTGTGTATAGTTGTTCCGTTTGTAACTGGCTACTGCGTAGGACGTAAGAAAAGAAAGTAGTATGAAGTAGTAGTTGGTGAAATATCCAACTACTATTTTTAAAATGAGGTAAATAAATGAAGGTAATTGATCCGAATTTGGACGGAATCACTCATATCAATGTGTATAGTGGCAGCAAGACAGAACTTGGTAGAATGCTGAGTAATTTCTGTCGGGAAGAGATATACACAAAAGATGGGCGGTTTATGTCAGTTGAAGCGTATTGGTTTTGGTTAGGTATTTCGCCGGATTGTAAAGAAAGAGAATGTATGCGTGATTTATTCGGTTATCAGGCAAAGGCAAAAGGTACATATTTGAGAGAAGTATATCCCGGAGAGCAGATAGAAGATTTCCAGGACAGAATCATTCGGGCGATATGGTACAAAGCCAAAAGACATGCAGATTTATTTTTGCCGGAATATGAAAATTTGCCATTGAAACATTACTATGTCAACAGAAACGGATCAGTGAGAGATGTGTATGGTAAATACTGGTGGATGATAGAAGCTGAAGAGAAAATGAAAAAATACATTTATGAGGTTAAGAAACACCTATGAAGAAATTGAAAGTAGTTGCGTTATTAGTAGTTATGATGTGCGGATTGGTCGGGTGTAAGGAAGACGTAGAAGTACATACAGAATATGTCAAAGCACAGCCGTTACAATTATATACAGAGGAAGTCGTGCAAGAAACTGTAGAACAAGCAAAAGTAAGTGCTGAGATTGCTATAGAGGAAGCGGAGAAAGAATTTTCGCCATATTATGTAGCGGTCAGTTCTTTAAATATCAGGCAAGCACCAGATATAAATTCTTCATTGGTTGGCAGCTTGATATTTGGTGATTATGTAAATGCGTATATAGATGGAGAATGGGCAGAACTTGATAACGGTACATATGTAAGTGCAGAGTGTTTGACAAGTGAATTGCTATATACAGCTTATGCAGCACCATATACAAGCGGAATGAAAAGCTATATGCCGTATAGTGTTGGAGATAAAAGTATTTTTACACAATCAAGTAATCAGTACAAACTACAAGAATTATGCAATACTGGGAATTACGGCATCCGGCAATATAATGGCAGATATTGTGTGGCAATTGGTAGTTATTTTGGAACTGCAATCGGACAGTATTTTGACTTGATTTTAGAAAATGGCGTTTCAATACCTTGTATCATGGCAGATCAGAAAGCAGATTGCCATACAGATGACAGTAATATTATTACGGTTGCCAATGGTTGCATGACAGAATTTGTAGTTGATTTTGACAATCTTAATAGTGATGTAAAAAGAATGGGGGATATATCCTACTGTTCCGAAGATTGGAAATCGAGAGTTGTTGAAGTAAGAGTGTATGATATGAATGCACTTTCTGAATAGGAGAGTTGAAGTGGAGAAAAAAGATATCAAGAAATTATGCGAAGAACGTGGAATCACATATAAAGCGGATTTCATGGACGGACTGAGTGAAAAACAATTCGATGAAGGATGCATCAAGCTCTATATACCGGCAGATGGTAACGGCGGTTGTGGAGAAGGAATCTGGGGTTGGATTACGCCGGAAGATAAAAAGAAGTATATGGACGATAATTTCTATGGAGAGATTAAAGCTGTACTTTGCAATGATCCAATTAACTATTTGGGAATCCTGTTTTGGGGTTGTGAAATTCCGATTATTTGCCAGGGAGAAGACAGACCAATACTTTCGGAAGACTACATTAAAAATGTGTTACTTCCAATTGTAAACAAACAAAAATAATGAATGGAGAACATGATGAAAGAATTAGATATGAACTGGGAGCTTTTGGCGAATAAGGATTATGCGTTTCTGACGGAAAGCCCCCTCTTAGGTAATAATATTCTTCTTTTGACTTTGGGCGGTTCTCACGCATATGGAACAAATGTGGAAACGTCAGATATTGATGTCAGAGGAATTACTTATAATCCAATTGATTCTTTGCTTGGAAACAGAGTTTTTGAGCAGTACGAAGACGAGACAACAGATACCGTTGTGTATGGATTGAATAAAATGTTCAGGTTGTTATTGGAGTGTAACCCAAACACTATTGAGCAGCTTGGTTCTAAGCCGGAGCATTATATCATTCTCAATGATGATGGTAAAAAGCTGATTGAAAACAGAAAAATCTTTCTTTCTAAAAGAGCGATTTATACTTTTGGCGGTTACGCAAATTCACAGTTACGCCGGTTGCAGAATGCGTTGGCAAGAGACAGCTATCCACAGGCAGAGAAAGAAAAACATATTCTTGGATCAATTAGAAGTGCAATGAACAGCATTATTGAGAAATTCCATACAGTCAATGGAAAGCTGATTGAATATAATTTCGCCAATGACAACGGAAAAATGATTCATGCATATAAGGAATATAACCAAAAAATGCAGGAAATGGAACAGTTCAAAAACTTTGAATATGGATCACTTAACCTTTACCCGGATAAATCTGATAGAGAAGGAATGGACGTTGAAATTTATGTGGACGCTTGTTTACATCATTATCCGCTGAGAGATTACAAGGGTATCTGGAATGGCATGAATACTATCGTAAAGGATTACGAAAAACTGGGTAAGCGAAATACGAAGAAAGATGACATGCATCTTAATAAGCACGCCATGCACCTTGTAAGACTGTATCTTATGTGTATTGATATTCTCACAAAGGAAGAAATCATTACATATCGTGCCGATGAACATGATTTGCTTATGAACATTAGAAATGGAGAGTTCCAGAAGCCGGAAGGTGGTTATCGCCCAGAATTCTTTGAACTGGTTGATGATTTGGAAAAGAAAATGAAAGATGCAGCAGAAAACACAAGTCTGCCGGATTGCCCAGATACAGAAGTAGCTTATGAAATGCTTGTGGAAATGAACAAAAATCATATTCTGAAGATGGAGGATTATTATGACGGAAGCACATATTAAAGAGGCAACAAAAATGTTAGGTTGGTTCTTCGATAGATGCGGTAAAATTCCGCACTATAAGGGAATGATGTACGTGAAAAACGCCGACAACTTAAAGGTATTACTTGATTCTGTTGTTGGTTGGATTGAGAAAGAAAACTCACAGCAGATTGAGAAAATCTATAATGAAGAAAATTCATATACAGTACATTTCAAGAACGGAAGTCATTTCTCTTTTGTGGTTGTTGATACAGTGGTAGTAGTCGGAGAACATTGCCATGTACTGTTTGTGGACAGTAAAATCAGAGAGCTTGAATTAAGAAGCCTTGCGCCGGTAATTGATCCGTGTACAATGCCGGAAGGAAATGTAATGCTTAACCCGAAACCACTTTATTTGAGTATGGATTAAGGAGAAAGCAATGCAGATAGATAGAATTAAATATACAATGAAACATAGAAAAGCGTTCCGGGCAGTTGAAAAACAATTGCTTGGACACAATACAATTCGTGGTTACTTGCATGACCTAGATAAAGTGTTTCTGTATATGATTATGGACTATAAGCGTGCCCATAAGATACATAGAAGTCATTCCAGACACCACACTTTGAAAGCAAGGACACATGCGGATTATGTACAAATGGTTATAGACTGGGAATGTGCCAGACTCACAAAGCCGGACAAGCAGATGAATGCTAGAGAAACACTGGATAAGCTATATCCTGAGTTAAAAGATAAGGTTTTGCCGGTAATTAAAGAACTGGGATTATAACCAGATAAAAAGTAAATTTTATTTAGAAATAAGTGCTATATATAGTGCTTTAGTAAAACTAAAATACTATATATAGTATAAACGTGGAGGAATAATTATGGTATTGCCGATTGTGGTAAATACAGATAGGAAAATTGCCATTGATAAATCAAAATACGATCATGGTTTAGATGACGGGTTATTTTTAACAGAAGATGGTTCACTTGGAATGAAAAGAAAAAATGGCGAATGTTTTGACCTGTATGGAAAAGAACTGAATGTATCTGGGAAGATGGGATATAAATGCTATGTAGAAGGTGGAATTAAAGGCATTGGTATTGAAGGTCAAACTAGAGAAAGTTGGTGTGGTGATAAAATGTCAACACATTCTGGATATGGAGTAATGACTATAACACGCCAACAAGTAAATCCACCTACAGCATTGTTCGGTAGTTCAATTAAGCATGGAAATGTTATCAATGTTACTGTTTCTCATGCGGATTTAAAACGTGGAATAAATCACGACTGGTATCATGCCAATGGAAGAATATGTGAAATTGAATTATCTTTATCTCAATTTGCAGATATGATTACATCTATTGGAAATGGCGATGGTGTTCCTTGTACTATCCATTTTACAGAACGTGACGGGTACATTCCACGCATTGATTATGAAAGCAAGATTGAACAGTATCGTGGTGAATTCAAGGATCAGTTGTCAGATGTCAAAAGTTCGATTAAAAATGCGTATGATATTGCTGAAGAATTGTTTTCATCGAAGAAAACATTGAATAAAGCGGATAAGCAGAAGATTTTAAATGCATTAGCAAAAGCAAATAGAGATATTGGCTGCAATGCTGAATATGCTCTTGATTGCTTTAATGAACAAATGGAAAAATCGGTAACAGAAGCTAGAGGTGAAATTGAGGCATTTATGCAGAAACAGATTCAAAATATAGCAATGAAAGCTATTACAACTAATGTTGGTGAAAACGAATTGCCAGATTTTAATAGAATGATTGCAATAGAATAGTGGTGGAATATGAAAGAAATCGTTGAAATATTTTCGGAAAACAAATTTCAGAAACCGTTTGAAGATACTGTATATAAAGTGGCTTGTTTATATATAGGGAAAACAGAATTATATGAAAGAATGTTAATTGAGACAGAATATAAATATAATTCTAACAAGGCATTTTGTGATAAGAAATTTCAAGATGCTAGTTTTCGTTATAGACATAAGCTATTGGAAGAGATTGAACAGCAATATAAAGTTAAGCCGGAAGATATAGAATATGAAATAAATGTTCATAATTATTCTGAAAATAAATGGGTAGATGAATATGAGAGATTGTGGAAAGGTGGAGAGAAAATATGAATAAACCATATGACGTAGGGTTTATCTGTGGACGTTTTCAGACATTTCATAAAGGACATGAAAAATTAGTTGAAACTGGGTTAATGCTTTGTGACAGACTTTTAATTTTTATCGGAAGTTCTCAGGAAGACGGAACAGAAAGAAATCCATTCAACATTACAACCAGAGAAAAAATGTTAAAAGAGATATATGGTGGGCGTGGCGATATCATGATTTATGGCTTACCAGACTTAACCACCGAAAATGATATTACTCCGGCGTGGGGAAGTTATCTACTGGATAAGATAGACAGATATATTTATAAGAAGCCGGATATTATGATTTACGGAAATGATGAGAGCAGATCTGCCTGGTTCTCCAAAGAAGACCTTAAAGGAATGACAGAGCTTATTATCAATCGTTCAGATTTACCTATTTCTGCAACAATGGTAAGAGATTATATGGTTCACGATCAGAGAAAAGAATGGATGCAGCTTGTAAATCCAAAACTTCATAAGATGTATGATGAATTGCGTATGCAACTTATGTCAGTTGAATACTACAAAAATAAAGTAACGGAGAAATAACAGTGAAAAGAAATAGCCAGTTTTGGCATTTGAAATTTGCCGATGATTACGATAAATCAAAAGAAACATTCCGGGAATACAGATGTAATCATGAGTTATATTACGACCATGACAAGAAAATGTGGGTACATCGTGCAGAATATACAGGCAGTTGGTATCCAGCAACATTCCCTTGTGGAAGTTATAAAGCTGCATTACGACATTTGAGAAAGCATGATGAGATACCAAAGGGTACACGATTTGTTTTAGTTAGTCGTTTTGTTGGTGGTGATAGAGTTTTAATGAAGAGGTAGAACATGAGAACGAATGATATTTTATTAGATGGATTTAATGATATCCGCACACTTCAAAGATATCTTTATATGTCAGATGAACATTATATTGAAATAGAAAATGTCATTGGAGTGAAACTGAGAATTAGAATGGGAGAAAACTTACATTATTATTGTAAAAACATGAATTTTCCAGATTTGCCAGATGCATGTTTTTCGGAATCAATGACGAATAAAACTATGTTGGGTATTATTGACCAGTTGAAAGAGAATCCAGCAACTGAATACCCAAACAGCTTTAAGAATAGATGGGATGAGATAGTATCAATAACATCTGCAAACGTAGCTCAGAACGAATATAAATGGGCAAATGGCAGATATAGAGGGAGTGTGTAAGATGAAAGACATCAAAATGCCAGAAAATGTAAAAATGATTCTTGATAAATTATCAAGTAAAGGGTATGAAGCTGTTATAATTGGCGGTTGTGTGCGTGATTCTATCATGGGAATTGAACCTCATGACTGGGACATTGCTACGTCTGCCCAACCAGAAGAAATAATGGAATGTTTCAAATACTACAATCTGATGAAAGCTGGATTAAAACATGGAACAGTAACCGTTATCATTGACCATGAACCATATGAGATTACTACATATAGAATTGATGGGGAGTATTCCGATCATCGAAGACCTGATTCTGTTGATTTCACATGTGATTTGGCAGAAGATATTATGCGCCGGGATTTCACAATCAATGCTATTGCGTATGACGGAAAAAATATTATTGACTTGCATGACGGCATTGGAGATCTGCAGAAAGGAATTATCCGTTGTGTTGGTAATGCAAATGCAAGATTCAGAGAAGATCCGCTTAGAATTCTCCGGGCGATTCGATTTGCTGCAAGATTTGGCTTTGAGATTGAGGAATCAACTAAAAAAGCAATGTTTGACAATTGTGATATGTTGCGACTCATTGCAACAGAGAGAAGACAGAGTGAATTTACAAAAACACTTTGCAGTGAGCATGTCAGTATCATCAAGGATTATGCTAAAATACTGAAATATGGTTTACCATGTATTGACAGCATTAAGGATTTTGATAAGGCAGTACGTGCAATAGAAATGTGCCAGGATATCAGTGAAAAATTGGCAATTTTGATTGACGGATTATCATTATCAGAGTATAATAAAGCTGTTAAAGCAATTTTGACAGGAATGAGATATCCGAATAAAGTAATTGTATCTGTTCAAAATATTTTTGCTGCAAAGAAAATGGTAATTACTAACTCAGATGCGTGTATCAAAAATATGTTGTACAAGTTTTCACTGGAAGATGTGAAACATATTTTAAGATATAAACACGCTAAAATAAATGCAAGTGATAATATAAATAAAGAAACACTTGAAAAAGTAGAGGATATGATTGAACGTGCAGAAGAATTGGCTGAATCAGATGAATGCTACAACTTAAAAGGTCTTGCAATTAACGGAAATGATTTAAAACGCCTGGGAGTGAAAGATCTTGACATTAAGTGGATGTTAGATGGACTGTTAAAATTAGTAACCACAAATCAAGTAGAAAATTCGAGGGACGTATTGATCGAGGTGGCAAAAATTTCCATGTTATAATTTGGTTTATTATTATTGACTTTAGTAAGGTTGATATGTATAATAAGAACATACGTTCTAAGTGGAACTTTCGCTACCTGGATGTCGGAAAGGGGAAAAAGATAATGTTTTTTATTTACGAAAAGAATGAGTACCATGTAAATGTGAAAGATGAATTTGCAAAAGCTACGTCTGGTGATTATATAGACATGCTTGATGCATTTGGCATTGTGTTACATAGTTTATCTGACAATCCAGAATTCGGCAATTCTACTGTTATGTTAATGATGTATAATAATGGAAGAATTACCATTGAAATTGTTGATGCAAAGGAAGACGATTGTGAAATCATTGATCCAACATACACACAGGAGGAATATAGAGAAATAGAAGAATATTTAAAACTCGAATAATTGAATATCTACTATCAGATAAAAATAAAGTATTACCAGAAAAACTTGACATCTCTGTTTTCTGGTGGTATTATTAAAGTACAAACAAAATATGGAAAGGGGACGCACATATGAAAGCATCTGATAGTAGAGAGCATCTAATTACTAAAATTGAGAATTTAGTTTTAAACTCAAGTCCAGATAAAATAAACAAAATTGAAGAAGAAGTTAGACATGACGGTAAAATCTCATTAGGCAGTTTTCTTAGAATAGTATCAGGGAGAGCCGATTTAGATGAACTGAGTGATGCCGAATTATATTGGCTGACTTTTGCCATATCTAAAGTATCAAAAAATTTAGGTGTGCCGGAAGATTATTTTGAAGACGTAGAAATTCAGAATTATAAATATTATGATCCACAAACAGATAATAATAAAAAAATTGGTTATCCGTTAGTTTTTAGAAATGTTTCAAAATTGGCAGATAATCAGTATATGTTTCCATTAAGTGTCAGAGAAATTAAAGAATTAAAGAGTGCAAATCTTTTGCAAATTATTCCAGAGCTGCAGCGTAACCACAAAAAGGATAAATATGGAGATTTAAAAACAAAGGTTAATCGCCAAACAGCGCAACAGATTTCTAACCTTATCAATGAGGGAAGTTTTTTCTATAACGGAATTCGTTTCAATTTAATGGATGACGGTGATAGTGATATTCCAGTTTATGACGAAGAAGCAAAAACATTAACTGTTTCAAATGGTATTATTATCGTTCCAGATGGAAACCATAGAACAATAAGTTGTGAATTAGCAAATAAACATTTAGATGATTGTTTTGGTGTATTTTTCACATATTTCTCACCACAGAAGACGAGAGAATTGCTTAATCAGGAATGGACAACAGTGCCGATTCCGAAACGACACAGAGAGGCGATGAAACCTACAGTTGCAAATAAGATTGTAGATTCAATTATGAGAAGCAGCGATGCCGATGAAATCTATGTAAAAGGTATCGTGAAAGATGGAATGGAACTCCGGGCAAATAATGGATTCATTCTTTATATTGAATTGGCAACGGCAATTTCAAGATACTATGATACAGATAATCTTACATTCAAAGCACAGCAAGATGAATTGAGAGACTGGCTGATTACTTACATGAATTATCTTACAATGTTATTGCACGATGATTTTATGAATTATAAGAAAGCGAAGAGAACCTCTTGGTCTGTACACTATATGGCATGGCATTATTATATAATGATTAGCAGATATATAAAAGGCGATGACAACTGGCGTGAAGAGCTAAAGAGAATTATAGCTGAAACCGACTTTTCAGATCAAGAAATTAGAGAATTCTTTGTTAAAAATAATCGCAGGAAAGTATATGAATTCTGCAATGAGAAGGAGGAACAGTTATGTACAACTCTGAACAAAAACAAACTTTCTTAAATACTATTACAAATGATAATTCATATAGATCATTCCAAAGAGTTTTCAAAGCTGTACAGGATATGGAAGAAAAATTTGGAAAAGATATTTGTGAGATGAATGTTGATGAACTTCTAACTGTTCTGGATTTCAAAACGGGAGTGCGAATTACAAATACCGAACAAACAATGAGCTTATTGCGTTCATATGTTGATTGGTGTATTCAAAATGGTAAGACAACTAGCGAAAATAATTTTGATAAAATCAGTTCTTCCGAAGTAGATAAGACTAGAACTTGTCGGGCGAGATATGTCAAATCGCCGGTAGAATTTGAGGAAATGATTAAAATTGCATTTGGTATGAATGTTGATTACAATGAAAGCACTGAAATACCAAACGAGTTAATGGTAAGGTTATGTTATGTTGGCTTAGAGAATGAAGAGATTGTACTTTTAGAAAAGGCTAATGTAGATTACGAAGCAAAGACGATTAAAAGCCCACTTTATGATTGCGTTTATCATGTTTCCGATAGGATTCTGAAACTTTGTAAATTTTGTGCGGAGCAAGAAGAAGTATTGCTTATGGCAAAGTTCGGTATGCGAAAAGAAAGAGTGTGCAGCAACAAGTATTTATTTAGAAATCGACTGGGTACATTACGTGGGAAATCAGAAGATTCTCCATTGAATAAATTAGTTATACCAAGAAAAGTAAAGGCATTTAGCGATGCGTATGTTGAAAGTACAGGAAATTATAAAGCTATATCTTGCGATAAATTACGTGAGAGCAAGATGCTTTATAATATCTATGAATCTGGCGAAACTTTTGATATATATTTTAACAAAGTAATTCTTCCAGATATTAAGATGCGCAATCCGGAATATACAGAGAGAAAAATCCAGGAGAGAAGACGTATTCTCAAAGGTATGTATGATTTATATAAGGAAACTTTCTATTAAGGAAAGGCGAGACTGGGATCTCGCCAAAACCTTGCGATAAACAACCAAAAATAAATGAAAAAACTTTTAAGCTTGCTTTGTGCAGTTGTTTTATTATCAGGCTGTTCTACGACAAGTAGTTGGTTTGGTGGTAGCGATTGCCAGTCTAAACTTGCCCGTGAATTTGCTGAAAATGCCAACACGACAGTTTATTTTGCTTTCGACAGCTCTGCTTTGTCTGCTGAAGCCGTTTCGGCTTTGGATTCTCAGATTGCGTGGCTGAAGAAAAATCCGAAAGTTAACGTTGTTATTCAGGGCTACTGCGACAAGAGAGGTACTGCCGAATACAACTTGGCTCTGGGTGAACGTCGTGCCGATGCCGTTAAACAGTATCTGGTATCGCAGGGTATCTGCGCTTCAAGAATTGCCACCGTATCTTATGGCAAAGAATATGCTTTCCCGGGTGACACCGAAGAAGCTTATGCTAAGAGCCGCCGTGGTGTTACTGTTGTTGAATTAAGCAAATAATTTAACTTAAACAGGCTTTTTGAAAAACGTATTCGCAAGAATACGTTTTTTTGTTGAGTTCTAAATTATTTAGCCTATATTTTATGTCAGGTTTGTTTTTTTGTTGAGGGAAATAATGAAAAAATTTTGTTTTCTTGCGTTAAATGCGGCTGTTTTCTTTTCATCTCTTCCGGCGAAGGCGGCAGATTCTTACCTACAGGATGAAATTGATCAGATTAAGAACGATATAGTTGTTATCCAGCGACAGTTATACCGTGAAAAAAGCGATACAACGGCTCCTAAGGAATCCGTGTCAAATTTTCAGGTACGTCTTGGTGAATACGATCAGATGATTAGAGACATGAACGGAAAAGTTGAAAATGTTGAATACAGATTAAAGACATTGGAAAAAAAGCTGGAAACATTTGACAAAGATATTGACCTTCGTTTCGAACAGATAAAAAAACAGATGACGGCCGTTTCAGTTTCCGGACAGGGAAAAAACGGGCAAAAAGCCGCGGCCAAACCTTTGGCAAAGCCGGCAGTTCAGGCACCTAAAGGCATTGCACCGAAAGATTTGTAT
>OGOW01000757.1_pt1 | contig 33869 bp, 25 predicted proteins | sample 1552781 | NCBI WGS metagenome assembly OGOW01 (sample SAMEA2580145, study PRJEB22360) | human gut metagenome | biome: human gut; feature: human-associated habitat; material: faeces | place: Denmark | collected 2008/2010
GATAATAAACGAATAATTATTTTTTCCTAAATTATCGCACAATATTTTAATGTTTTCTTTATATGTAACTTTTAAAGTCTCATCAATCAAACTATTAGCAATAAAAGAAACTTCATATCCATTATCAACAGTTTTAATTTTTATATCAGAAACATAATTATTATTTTGATCAAAAACTAATAAAGGCAAAAAGAATAAAATAGATAAACTATTCTTAAAAGTTGTTAGCATCCATTTTTATCTCCATAAATTCTTTTACTGCCTCTCGTCTATTTCGATAATACGATGTTTTAGAAAAATAAGAAATCCACCATCCATTTTCTGCTTTGCGGAAATAATCGTGCCATAAGATTGTTCTATATTCAGTTTTTAGACATGTCAGAGCAAAATTGACACTTAAAACAAACCTTTCAGCGTTAATTGTCGATGAGTTTGTTCCCTTAAACTGGAAAAACGCGTACTCATCATTTCTTTTAGATGGATCAAATAAAAATCCTTCTTTAATTTGTGCGCCATTTACAATTAGATCTTGTAAGCTTCTATTGTAAGTCTTAGCAATCTCTTTTAATTCTTTAGACATTTCTTTATAAGTCATTTCTGTCTATCCTCCTATTTTATATATGGGAAAATTTCGACAAAATCCTACTTTTTTTGTTAAAATGCCCCAAAAAATAAATAAAGCATATAAAAAGAGCTTAACTCTTAAGAAATAACTGATTACAGTATTACTTTTGAATTAAGCTCTAATTATTAATTTTACTTATCTTTGTTTGCTTCGTAGACAGCAACTGCACAGCTAACTGTGGCACCGACCATTGGGTTATTACCCATACCGATGAGACCCATCATTTCAACGTGAGCAGGAACTGATGAAGAACCAGCAAATTGTGCATCAGCGTGCATTCTTCCCATGGTATCTGTTAAGCCATAAGAAGATGGACCAGCGGCCATGTTGTCTGGGTGAAGTGTTCTACCAGTACCGCCACCTGAAGCGACTGAGAAATACTTCTTACCATGAGACCAAGCCCAGTTTTTATATGTACCAGCAACTGGATGTTGGAATCTAGTTGGGTTTGTAGAGTTACCAGTGATGGAAACGTCGACATCTTCATATTGCATAATAGCAACACCTTCAGAAACGTCGTTTGCACCATAGCAACGAATGTTGGCTCTTTCGCCATCAGAGAATTTAACTTCTCTAACAATCTTAAGTTCAGATGTTGCAAAATCATAATCTGTTTGGACATATGTAAAGCCATTGATTCTTGAAATGATGTAAGCAGCATCTTTTCCTAAACCATTTAAGATAACCTTTAATGGAGTTTTTCTTGCTTTGTTTGCGTTACGAGCAATACCAATTGCACCTTCAGCAGCAGCAAATGATTCGTGACCTGCTAAGAAGCAGAAGCATTTTGTTTCTTCACTTAATAACATAGCACCTAAGTTACCATGACCTAAGCCGACTTCACGAACTTGGGCAACAGAACCAGGAACACAGAAAGCTTGGAGACCAACACCAATAAGTTCACTAGCTTTAACAGCTGTCTTAACGCCTTCTTTTAAGCCGATTGCAACACCAAGTGTATAAGCCCAAACAGCGTTATCGAAACAAATTGGTTGAACACCTTTAACTATTTTTTCAACATCAATTCCATGAGCTAAGCAAATTTCTCTTGCTTCGTCTAAATCCTTGATGCCATATTTTGCACAGCATGCGGCAATGCCAGCTGCACGACGTTCGGAGTTTTCAAATGTAGCCATAAAAATTACTCCTTTCTTGGGTCAATAGTCTTGACTGCTTCACTGAAGCGGCCATATTGACCAATTGCTTTTTCATATGCTTCTTTTGGATCGACACCACTACGGATTGCGTTCATCATTTTGCCGAGATTGACAAATTGATAACCGATAATTTCATCGTGACTATCGAGACCAAGCTTTAAGACATAACCATCTGTCATTTCAAGATAACGTGGGCCTTTTGCTTTTGTGCCAACCATTGTAGCAACTTGGCTACGAATGTTCTTACCAAGGTCATCTAATGATGAACCAACTGGAAGACCGTTCTCTGAGAAAGCAGTTTGTGTACGTCCATAAACAAATTGTTTAAAGATTTCGCGCATTGCAACGTTAATTGCATCGCAGACAAGATCTGTGTTAAGAGCTTCAAGGAGTGTCTTTCCTTGTAAAATTTCTACAGCCATAGCTGCAGAGTGAGTCATACCGGAACAACCGATAGTCTCAACGAGAGCTTCTTCGATGATGCCGTTTTTAACATTTAATGTTAACTTACAAGCACCTTGTTGAGGAGCACACCAGCCGACACCGTGGCTGAGGCCAGAGATATCTTTAATCTCTTTAGCAAGGACCCATCTACCTTCTTCTGGGATTGGTGCTGGGCCGTGATCGCAACCTTTATTAACAATACATTGGTTGCTAACTTCTTTGGAGTAATCCATAAGTTACCTATTAACCTTTCTTTATTATTTGTCCGAGCAAGCTCGGTATCGTTTATATTTTCTCATACAAGATAATTTTTTTCAATAATTGAAAGCATATCATTTGTTCATTTTTTACTTTATTGCCCATTTTTTGCACACAACACTTTTAAGCTAATCATAATTGATGAGATATAAGCAAAGTAACCATTTTATTACTAGTTGCATACTTTAATTTAACTATGGAAGAAATCGTAAACCTAAATTCTATTAAAACAAACAAAAAATGTGTTATTTATTCTATTAAAAATGATGATTTATATAATTATGGATTAAGAGAAAATCAATTAGTTGAAGTATTATATAAAACATTTAACTTTATAGTAATATTATTCGATGATTCTGTTTTATACTTAAATAAAAGCGAAGTTAAAGAAATTTATGTAAAAGTATTATAATTTTTTCTTTTCGTCTTGTAAAAATCGATTTAAAATGCCATACTAGCAAAGACGAAAGGAGGTCATTAACATGAACGAAGAAGAAATAACCGATAGTGAACAACTATTAGCAGAAATAAGATCACTTATAGCAAAAAAGGATTTTACTTCCCTACGAAGTCTTGTTGAAGACCACTCTCCAATTGTTGTTGCTGATGCAATAAAGCTTATGGACTACGATCAAGCTGAAGATAAAAGAGACGTTATCCTTTTGTTTAAGACTATTCAAAATGAATATACAGCAGAAATTTTCTCATATCTTGATCAAGATCAACAACAAACTATTGTTGAGGCTTTCTCAGAAGCTGATATTCAAAACTTAATTAGAGATATGTCAACCGATGACTTAATCGACTTTGTCGAAGAGTTGCCAAGTAACTTAGTTTCTAAAGTTTTGCAAGCTACCGATAAAGAAAATCGTGGTAATATCAATAGATTTTTAAATTACAATGATGACTCTGCTGGTTCAATCATGACCAGTGAATATGTCGAAATTAAAAAGACAGCTACAGCTAAAGAAGCTTTAGACAAAATCAAGTCCATTGGTAAAGGTGCAGAAACAGTAGCTACAACGTTTGTTGTCGATGAATCAAGAAAGCTTATTGGTACTCTTTCTCTTGAAGAACTAGTATTTGCTAAAGATGATACTCCAATCACTGAAATCATGAACACTGATTATACAGAAGTTTATACAAATACCGACCAAGAAGAAGTTGCTAGAATATTTAAAAAATATGATATTCCTGTCTTACCAGTTGTTAATACTGAAGGAAGATTGTTAGGTATTATTACTTTCGATGATGTCATGGACGTTATTGAAGAAGAAAACACAGAAGACTTGCAAAAGATGGCTGCTATCACTCCTGTTGATACACCTTATTTAAAAACTGGAGTCTTCAAACTTGCTAAATCAAGAGTTGTATGGCTATTAGTCTTAATGCTCTCTGCCACACTTACTGGACTCTTATTAAATAACTTTGAAAGTTTGCTCATGGTCGTCCCAGTTTTGACGGTATTTGTTCCTATGCTAATGGATACATCAGGTAATGCTGGTAACCAAACAACAACAGTCGTTACAAGAGCTTTAGCTTTAGGTGAAGTAAAATTATCAGATTATCCAAAAGTTTTATGGAAAGAGTTTAGAGTAGCTTTAATCACAGGCTTATTCATCTCTGCCTTCAACTTTGCTTGGATATTTATAGAATTAAAAACTGGCATTATCGATGCAACAGGTGGAGCTACAAATTACCCTGAATGGCTTTTAGCCCTCCTTGTTTCATTGACTATGTATCTTATTATTGTTATGGCTAAAACTCTTGGTAGCTCATTACCAATGCTAGCTAAGCTAATTCACCTCGACCCAGCATTGATGGCAGGACCTTTAATTACAACAATACTTGATGTAAGTTCACTTGCTGTTTATTTCCTCCTTGCCAAATTAATATTAGGTTTGTAGGTAAAAAGTGGATTATTTACCAGAACTGTTACGGCAGTTCTGGTTTTTTCATATTCTAAAATAGGTGAGTATTTTGAACCCTATAGTTAAATTTGAAAATGTTTATAAACATTTTTTTAATAAAGATGGACGGTTAGATGTTTTAAATAACATATCTTTTGAAGTACAAAATAATGAAATAGTAACGTTAGTTGGACCTTCTGGTGCTGGCAAATCAACAATATTAAATTTAATTTCTGGTTTAATTAGCCAAGATAGCGGCTTTATTCAAACTACTAAACAATTCGGTTATATGTTTCAAAAAGACAATTTATTTCCTTGGAGAACAGTATATAAGAATGTCGTTTTAGGGTTAGAAATTAAAGGTAAAATAAATGCAGAAGACAAAAAATACGTTTTAAGTTTATTAAATAAATATGGATTAAAAGATTTTATAGATGCTTACCCTAGCACTTTATCAGGTGGCATGAGACAACGTGTTGCATTAATAAGAACTCTAGCATTAAAGCCAAATTTATTGTTGTTAGATGAACCATTTTCAGCTTTAGACTACATAACAAGACTAAATTTAGAGGACGATGTTAATAACATAATTAGAAAAGAACAAAAAAGTGCTATTATCGTCACTCATGATATTTCAGAAGCTATTTCTCTTTCGGATAGAGTTATTGTAATTTCAAAGCGACCATCAAAAATACTTGGAAACTATCAAATAAAACTTAACTTTGAAGGCAAAGAACATACTCCTACAAACGCACGTACAACAAAAGAATTTCAAGTTTATTTTGACAAAATTTATAAGGATCTAAGCCATGAAGAATAAGAAAATTGAAACATTTAAAGACTTTAAAAAGCAAGTAAGAAAAGATAAATTAATAGTTATTTTGTTAAGATCATTAATAGTAATTGGCTTTTTTTGTTTTATGGGAAGTCGGTGCTAGATTAGGATTTTTAAATGTTTTCTTAGTTAGTAAGCCTAGTGATGTGTTCTCATTATTTTTAACATATATGAAATCTGGAGAATTAGCTAAACATGTTGGAATATCTGTTTATGAAACTATTATTGGACTACTTATTGGTACGACAAGTGGACTAATATTTGCAATTATTTTATATCTTTTACCTAAACTATATAAAATACTTGATCCAATATTAGTAGTTTTAAATGCTCTTCCAAAAACAGCGTTAGCACCAATAATTATCATTTGGGTAGGAACAGGAATTAAAGGGATTGTTGCAGTCAGTGTTTCTCTATCACTTGTTGTAACAATAATTCAAGCTCATTCATATTTTAAAAGTGTCGATGCTGAGCAAGTAAAAATGCTTCAATCGTATGGAGCTAATAAAAGACAAATACTTTTTAAATTAGTTCTTCCAGGCAATTTATCCAATATTATTTCTCTTGTTAAAATCAATATTGGTTTAGCTTGGGTTGGTGTAATTGTCGGTGAGTTTTTAGTATCTCGTGGAGGAATTGGGTATCTTGTAGTATATGGCGGTCAAGTCTTTAAACTCGACTTAGTTATGATGGGTGTACTTATTTTAGCTGTCATTGCTTTTGCTATGTATGAAATACTCGCTTTATTTGAAAAGTACTTACAAGGAAGGAATACAAAAAGAAAATAAAATGAAATATAACAAATTGATGATAGGTTTACTATCCTTTATGGTTATCCCACTAGTAGGATGTAATAAAACAAATGGCAACAAGGTAACAGTTGCAGAAGTTACTCACTCTCTTTTCTATGCACCTCAATATGTAGCTAAAAATCTCGGCTTCTTTAAAGAAGAAGGATTAGATATAGACTTTATAACAACACCTGGTGCAGATAAAACTATGGCAGCTCTTTTAAGTAAAGATGCTCAAATAGGTTTAATGGGTCCAGAAGCAACTGTATATATAGAACAACAAGGGGCCACAAACTACGCCATTAACTTTGCAAAGTTAACTCAAAAAGATGGTTCCTTTTTGCTAGCTAGAGATAAAATTGATAACTTCACTTGGAATATGACCAAAGGTAAAACGATTATCGGTGGTAGAAAAGGCGGAATGCCTGAGATGGTATTAGAATATATACTTAAAAATAACGGTTTAGATGTCAAACAAGATGATCCTAAAGCTGAGGTTAACGTTCGAACTGATGTTCAATTTGATGTTTTAGCTGGAGTATTTCAGGCAGGACAAAGTGATTTTGTAGCCTTATTTGAACCATCAGCAACTCAAGTAGTAAAAAATGGTGTTGGTCATATAGTAGCAAGCTTAGGAGAATCTTCAGGAATAATTCCTTATACAGCTTATAGCACTTTAAAAAATACTATGGATAAAAATGGTGATATGCTTAAAAAGTTCACTAAAGCTATTGATAAAGCTATTAAGTATTGTTATACAGAACCTATTGAAAATATTGCTAAAGTAGTACAAAATGATTTTCTTTCTTCTCCATTAGATGAAATTGAAATGATTCTTCAAAACTATAGAAATATTGAAGCTTGGGCAACAGACATGCACATAACAAAAGAAAACTTTGATAAACTATTAACTATTATTGAAATGGCAGGAGAAATAAATAGTAAAGATACTATCGACTACAATAAGCTAGTTACCGATAAGTATTTATAAATAAGCATATAAAAAGTGCAAGCTTTTTAACATATATATTAAATGTTATGTTTAAAAAGCTTAGCACTTTTATTTTAATTATCGAATCGTGAATATCCGTTTTTCATTTCTTGCGAGCACACAAGAGTTAAAGTATTGATTAAATTTTGTGATTCAACTTTAACTTTCTTGCATAGTTCTTCGTTAGCTTTAGACAACAAGTTAGTATCTAATGATTTAATATATTTTTCATCAAATTCTTTTATGTGTTGTCTAGCTAGTGCAGCAACTGTATTTTGATATCTCTCAACATAAATAAGACAATTACTATAATGAGCATCACATAAAACGCCAATTAATCTACTTGCCCAATAGAAATTATCTACCGAAACATCTAAAGAAACATTGCTAACATAATTTGGCATCTTATCGACATTTGTATATAAAGGTATGCAAACGTTAAAAGCATTAGATCCGAAGCAAAGCCATTCAACTGCGCTAATTTCTTCTGGAACATTGTTTCTAATTTGGCAAATAGCCATAACACCAGTTCTACTAATTCCTATTGGACGATACTTTCCTTTTTCTGGATAATCGTGTTTTAAATATGGATTATAGTTTGTTCCTTGGTAATATGAAGACAAAATATATTTAACATCTTCAATAGTTATCTTTTTTTCTGGAACTAAACTCCAAGGTATATCATCACTTTCTGGTGTAAAGTCAGCATTATCACCTTCCCACTTATAAGTTTTTGGATTAAAATATCTTGCCATATACCAACCACGTGGAGTGTTATAAACGTGATCAGCATCAGAGTGACTTCCAAAAGCAACACGTGGATTAAATTCTTTTGATTCTTCTAGATCTAAATTGTTGTCTTTAATAAATTCTAACAAGTCTTTGGAACAAAGATTTTCTTTTCCATCATTAAAAGCGTCTTCAAAGTCAAAATTGTCTAATCCAAATTGATTTGGCATTATAACATATTCTTCATCTTTTACTCTTTTAGCAATCCAGTGATGTCCACCTATTGTTTCTAACCACCAAACTTCATTTTTATCGTTAAATGCTATTCCATTTGGCTCATATGTTCCATATTTTTCAAGAAGTCTTCCGAGTCTAAGGACACCTTCTCTTGCAGAATGAATATATGGTAATACTAAAACAACTAAATCTTCTTCACCAATTCCACCTTTAACTTCATCTTTACCTTTACTTTTCTTTTCGCACCTAACGTAAGGATCACCACCTAAGACGCGAGCATTTGTTGTGATAGTCTCTGTAGCACTCATTCCAACATTTGCTTCATTTATCCCAGTAGCAGCCCAAATTCCATATTTAGGATCGACGTTTGGACAAGTTGTATATCTTAAAGAATGCTCTGGTAATTCAACTTCAACATGTGAAATTTTACTTACATATTTTCTAGGTTGTTTATCTTTTTCAACAACCTTTATTTTTTTAACATCAAATCTTCCATCATCGTTTCTAGCAATCATTGTTGAGCCATCATTGCTAGCTTTTTTACCTACTAATATCGTTGTACATGGCATAAAAATACCTCCTACTAAACATAATTATATTACCTATTAAAAAATCCATCTAGCAATATGATTACTAAATGGATTGATTTAATTATTTAGAAATATATAATGTCTTTTCTGTTACAGGGTTAAACAAATGAATCTCATTTGGATTAATCGAGAACTTAACTTTATCGCCAATTTTGTATTGTTTCTTTGGATTACCAGCTATTGTAAAGTCTCCATCTTTACCTTCAACAGTTAAATAGAGCAATACTTCATCACCAAGCTGTTCTGAAACATTAACAGTACCTTCAAAAGCGTATTTTTCATCATATCCTTCTTGATCCATAACTTTAACTGATCTAGGTCTAATACCAACACAAACGTTGCCTCCTCCTAAAGATTCAACGTCTTGATTAGCCAAGAACTCTTTAGTTAAATCGATAGTTTTAGATCCAATTGTTAGTTGGCTATCTATATATTTAGCATCAATAAAGTTCATTTGTGGAGTTCCAATAAAGCCAGCGACAAATTTATTAGCTGGTCTATTATAAATATTAGCTGGAGTATCATATTGTTGAACGACACCATCTTTCAAAACAACAATCTTTGTACCCATTGTCATAGCTTCAACTTGATCGTGAGTAACATAAATAAATGTCGTTTGAAGTCTATTATGTAACTTTGTAATTTCAGTTCTCATTGTTGCTCTCATTTTAGCATCAAGGTTAGAAAGAGGTTCATCAAATAAGAATACTTCTGGATTTCTAATAATTGCTCTACCTAGAGCGACTCTTTGTCTTTGACCACCAGACAATTGCCCAGGTTTTCTATCTAAGTATTGTGTTAATCCTAAAATTTCAGCAACTGATTTAACTTTTTCATCAATTTCTTCTTTTTTCAAATGTCTATACTTAAGTTTTTTTACAAATGGATACTGTACCTTATACCATAAGTTTCTAAGCTTTTTAGGACTTGTTGGACACTTGTAATCTTTTTCTCTTAACACTTTAGAAATCTTAAGACAAAAGCCGATATTTTGTGCGACAGTCATATTTGGGAACAAAGCGTAATTTTGGAAAACCATAGCGATGTTTCTATCTTTTGGTTCAACATCATTTATCAATTTACCACCAATGTAAATTCTACCACCACTAATTTCTTCTAGTCCTGCAATCATTCTTAAAATAGTTGATTTACCACAACCAGAAGGGCCAACTAAAACTAAAAATTCTTTGTCGTTAATGACAAGATTTACATCTTTAACTGCTTTTACTCCAGGTGTATATTCTTTGCATAAATCTTCAATAACAATACCTGAATTTGCTTTAGCAACTTTTAATAAATCAGAAAATCTTTCAATGCTGATTTGTGTCTTTTCATACTTGCTAGCTTCACCTATGCCAACACTGATAAATTTTCCAGCGTTTGCGGCGTTAATTCCTGCTTCAGCATCTTCGACTACAACAAGCTCTTTAGGGTTAATCTTTAGCATATCGCTAGCTTTGAGGAAGACTTCTGGATCTGGTTTTGAATGAACTAAGCCAACGCCATCTGAAATTGCATCAAAATAAGGAGTTAACCCAACTTTATTTAATATGTACTTAGCATTTTTACTAGAGGAGCCTAAAGCTATTTTGTATCCTTGAGCTTTAAGTTGCTTTAATGTTTCTATAGTATCAGGATCAACATCTTTTTCAGACATTGTATCTAAATAAGTCTTATAAATGTTGTTCTTTTTTTCACAAAGAGCATCTTTTTCATCTTCGGTATAAGTCTTTGAAGCTTTTCTTAATATTATTTCTAAAGAATCTTTACGTGAAACACCTCTTAATTGATTATTTATTTGTTCGTTAAATTCTATTCCTTCTTCATCAGCAATTGCTTTCCAAGAAAGATAGTGAAAGTGATCCGTGAAAACTAAAACACCATCAAGATCAAAAACAAATCCTTTTATCATAGCTTTACCTCCTTGATAATATAGCTATCTTTTGTAACGTTAGCCTCATATACTTTTTTTATTTTCATAAAATTTAAATGTCAACGAATTTATTTCTGTTGGCAAGTGTGGTTGAAGCTTAATTTTAGCACTGTCATATGTTAAACCGGCGAAACCAAATATAGCCGATAAATATGCTCCACCATTAGCTGCAGGATGAGTGCCACCAATATAAATGCCACCAGCATATTTCTTTGTACTTTCACCTAAATCTGCTAATGCTGTTTTCATAAAGAATTGATACGCTTTATCTTTTAATCCAATTCTGCTTGCAACAAGTGAATGCATCGATGCACTTAACGAACTTCCATGTTCAGTATAAGGTTCATAGAAGTTAAAGTTTCTTTGAGCAATATCTAATGAAAAATCTCGTGGGTATAAAGCTAGAAGTGTTATGACATCTGCCTGTTTAATAACTCGAGTTTTTGAAGCTTCTTTTCCCCAATACTCATTTGCGGTAGTCAATCTTTTTCTAACATCTTCAACTTTAACATCTTCAAGAGCAAAATAGCCATTAAACTGTTCAATAATATCGTTAGTACTTGGAATATAAATATTATTTTCAAACTTTATAATGTCATCAAGTTCTTTTTCACTCATTTTAATTTTTGTTAAAAGTTTACTGGCTTTATATGGTGATTTTTCTTTTAACTCATTAAAATACTTTAATGTTTTACTAATTACGTCTTTAACTAAATAGTTTGTAAACGTGTTGTCGTTTATTCTTTCGTGATATTCATCAGGACCTATGACATCATTTAAATGATAGACGCCGTTTTTATCTATAGAAGAATAAGATAAATAAAATCTAGCAACTTCTAAAGCTGCTTCTAATCCACCGTGATTTAAAAGTGTATAGTCATTTGTTCTAGTTGAATAATCGAATAAAGCTTTTATTACATCAGCGCTAATATGAATTTGTTTATCAGCAAAATATGTTCTAATAGGTTCACCTGTTTTGGCATCAGTAATATTATATAAAGAGCAGGCTTCATAACCTTCTTCTTGACTTTCCCAGGCATAAAAAGCTCCTCTAAAGCCAAAGTCTTTAGCCTTCTTTTTAGCACCTTTTAAGCCTTTAATTCTATACTCAACTAAACCTCTAGCAACACTTGGATTAGTTAAAATATAAAATGGAAGCATGAAGACTTCTGTGTCCCAGAAAATAGCGCCTTTATAAGTTTGACCACTTACACCACGAGCAGGTATAGAAGTTATGTATTTATGTGGAGCGATACTTAATAGTTGATAAATTGAATAATCTAAACCCTCTTGTGCATCTTTAGGTCCATCAATAACAACTTGTGAAATACTCCATTGAGCTAAACACTCTTTTATATGTTCATCTTTTAAATTTAAATAATCTTTAAGCTCATATGAAGAAATATCTATTGTTTCATCAATAAAGTCATTAGCTTCAATATCAGCGACTCCAACTAAACAAATGCTTTCTCCAGCTTCTAGATTCTTCTTATATTCATTGGTTAAGCGATAGTTTTCTTCTTTTTTTTCAATAAAATCTGAATCACAAATAAGCTTTAGTTTTACATATGCTACTTTTGATTCGTTTGTTTGACCTTCAAAAATAATAAGTTCTTCTTTTCTGTAGACTTTTTTTGTAGCAAAGTGAGGACCGTTAATTTCATCAATTAAAGCATCAATTCCAGCTAAAATTGAATATTCTCCTGCACTTTTAGCAGTTAATTTGTATTCGAATCCAATTAAGTTGTCTTTAGTCGCAGAAACAAATCTTGATGAAGTAATAATTGCATCGTCAAATTCTGTCTTTCGTGAAAATACTCTCTTTTCAGTATCAAGAGTAATATTGTGATTTAAAGGAGTATTTTCTAAAACAGATAAACATTGATCATTAAAATAGCTTTTAATATATATTGGATTGGCGACATTTACAGATTCTCTCCATTTAGAACTATAGCGATCATAAAAACCAACAATGTTTAATCCAACTCCTTGTGATTTAGTATATTCTTCTAAAGTTCCACGATAGCCCAAATGTCCATTACCAATGACAAAGGTATCACCTAAACTTTTAACTTGTTCTAAATCAAGTCCTTGTTTTTCTAATTTCATATTATTAACGCTCAACAATAATTTTATCTTTAATTGTTACAACATTGCCATATAACTTTAATGTCACTTCGTTACCGTGACAAATTATTGTAACGTTTTCTCTTTTAACATCTATTTTTAAAACTGAACCGTGATAAACAATTGAGAAAGAATATGAGTTCCAAATCTTTGGAAGTGTTGGAGCAAGTTCAAACATTTCTCCATCGCTCTTTAAGCCACCGAATCCGTAGACGATATTCATAAATCCAGCAGCGATTGATGTCATGTGTAATCCTTCGCATGTATTACGGTTATAATCATCTAAATCCATTCTTGTAGCAAATCCAAAGAAGTCTAATGCTTGTTGTTCATAGCCTAATTCATTTGCAAAAATAGAGTGAATAGAAGGTGATAAACTTGATTCATGAATACAACGTGGTTCATAATAATCATAGTTAACTTTCTTTTCAGCCAATGAAAATTCACTTGAGTATAAAAACATAAACATCAAAACATCAGGTTGTTTTATCATGTCGTTTCTATAAATTCTATCGTATGACCAATGCGAATATAATGGGAAATCATTAACAGGAATTGAATCGACATCAATATGTGGAAGATTAAAAAAACCTTCATGTTGTTCATATAATCCAGTTTTGTTGTCTTTTAATATTTTCATGTGCTCGCTAGCATGGCGAATATCTTTTAAGAAAGTTTCATCAAATCCAAGTTCTTTAACTCTATTTGAAACTTCTGCATCATCTTTATATTTTTCAATTAAATCTAAAGTATAATCGAAAGTCTTTTTAGCCATGTAGTTTGTATATGTGTTATGGTTAACCATCATTTGGAATTCATCAGGTCCCATAACTGCATAGAATCCAAAATATTCGTGCTTTTGATCCCATTGACCACGTGTTAATAAGAATTGAGAAATTTCTAAAAGCATTTCTATTCCATATTTCTTTAAAAAATCAACATCGTTTGTCAAACGCATATAGTGATAAATACCATATGCAACGGCTGTTGAAGGTTGAAATTGAAGTGAAGCATGTTGCCATAAGTTACAACCTTCTTCACCATTTAAAGTAGCTATTGGATAACAAGCTCCTTTGCAGTCTAAAGCCTTAGCTCTTTCTTTTTGCTTGTTTTAATGTATTATATCTGAATAAAAGCAAATCTTTTGCTGCTTCTGTATTGTGGAATAAATAATATGGCAAGCAATAAGTTTCACTATCCCAGAAAGCATGTCCACTATAGGCTTCACCAGTTAAACCCTTAGCGCCAATATTATCAGTCATTGCATATCCGTGATAAGTTTGTTCTAATTGGAATATACAGAATCTAATGCCTTGTTGATCGATAAGTGATCCATCAATAACAATGTCGGATCTATGCCAAACATCTGTCCAGTATTTTTTATTCAAATCAAGATAATATTCAAATCCATGTTCCTTAGAAGCTTTTACTTCATTTTTTGCTTCAATTAACATTTCATCAAAAGTTGCAGTATTATTTTTATCGATAATGTTTACAACATATCTTTCAATTTTTCTTGTTTCATTAGCTTTTAATAGCAAACTACAAACACAAGTAATTTCTTTATCATCAATAAAAGTTTCTTGATTATCTATGCCGTTAATAAGCATAGTACTAACAAGCTTTTGATTTGTTGTTTGAGTATTAACTCTTAATGCGTATATATTTTCGTCAGTAACAAATTCGTCTTTTCTATCCCAATAGCAATCTTGTCCCCAGTGAAGTACATTGCTATTTAAGCTCAACTCTAAATCGACTTTACAATCAAAATTAGTTTTTAAAGTAATTACTTGGAACACTTTATGACATTCGGTCATTGATAAAAGTCTTTCAAAACAAATATCGATATGCTTACCTTCAGTAACTTTCCAAGTAAACGATCTTGTATAAAGACCACTTTGCATGTCTAATTCTCTATAGAATTTAGAAAACTTTACTTTACCTAAATCTAATTTTTGATTTAAACAAACAATTTTAACCTTTGTCCAATCGACAGAGTTAATCATGAAGTGTGTTCTTTTAACAATGCCTAAATATGCTGATGGAGTATCTTTTTTAGCATACTCATATATCCCATTGAAATACGAGCCACGTAACGAATCAAGACTATCTGATCCTTCATCAAAGCTTCCACGAATACCAGTATATTCATTAGCTAAAGAGAAAATAGATTCAGATACTTTTAATCTATCTAGATGTAATCCTTCTTCAATAATCTTGAAAGGATCTTCTTTTAAATATTTAGTTGCTTCTTTTCCCATAATATTAGTCCTTTAATCCACTTGTTGTTTGAGAGTTCGTAATTTGTTTTTGGAAAACAAAGAAAAAAATCAATTGTGGTAATATAGAAATCATTAATAACATCAAAAATTCATCATAAGTATAAGCGCCTTGAGAAATTGTAGCGTTTACTGAGAATATTTGAACCATAACAGTGTACATTTCTTGATCATTTAAAATTAAGTATGGCAACAAGAAATCAGACCAGCTTGCCGTCATAGCAAATATAGCCACAACACCAATAATTGGTTTACTGTTTGGAACAACGATTGAAGCGAATATTCTCAAGTCAGAACATCCGTCAAGTTTTGCTGCTTCAAATAGTAAATTTGGTATTGTTTTGAAGTAATTTCTAAAGTTGACATAATAGAAAGCATTAGCGCCTAAAATAAGTATTAATGGAACGTAACTATTTACCATTCCTAACTTAATGATATTGCTATAAAGTGGAATAATTGCTGTAACTGCTGGGATCATATAACTTAACATAACTAAAGCGTGTGCAATTTTATATCCCTTTGGTTTAACAATAGTAGTAGCATATGCAAATAATCCGTTAAAAACAACAGCGCATACTACAGCGCCAATTGCAACTATAGCCGAATTTAAGAAATAACGCATAAAGTTTGCTTTTTGCCAAACTTGAGCCACTTTTCTTATATCGAACACTTTTGGAAATAAATGATAAATATTAGAATAAAGTTCATCTGTCGTTTTAAAGCTTGTTATCAACAACCAGAAAATTGGAATTAAAGCTGTTAAAACAGCTAAAACTAATACGAATATAATAATTCCGTAAACTACTCTATATTTAGCTTTTTTATAATCTTGGAAATTTAGTAATCCATTTGTCTTTTGTGAAAGTTTAACTGCTTTTTTCATCTTCTAGCCTCCACTTGTTTACCATTTATAAGTCTTAAAACTAAGTAATAGACACCAGTACAGGCAAGAATAATAAGTGATAGAATTACGCCGACAGCTGCACCTAATTGAGGTTTAGCATCAGCAAAAGCATAGTTATAACTTAATAACATCAAGGAAAGTGATGCGTTATTTGGTCCACCATTTGAAATAACCATAGGTTCATAGAAAACTTGGAAGACTGAGATAATTTGCATAATGAATAACGAAGTGATAGTTCCCTTTAAGTGTGGTAAAGTGACATATCTAAATCTCTTCATTAAACCACCACCATCAATTCTAACTGCTTCATATAAGCTATTATCGATACTTTGCATTGCTGAAAGATAGATTAAAACAGTACCACCTGCTCCACGCCATGTCATAGCAACTACAATAAGAGGAATAACTAAATTTTTATCATCTCTTAGAAGCGATGTTTTTAAGCCCATTTTTTGAAGTATTGTATTTATTACTGAAAAAGATTCTGGATCGTAAAGTTGTCTAAATAAGAAAGCAACTGCAATACCTGAAATAATACATGGTAAATAAATACAAATTCTAAAGAACGATTGTCCTCTTGTAACTTCACTTAATAAAATTCCTAAAATAACAGGAATCAAGAAGCCTATTACTAAAGACCAAAATATATATTTGAACGTGTTAGTAAAAGCTGCTTGGAACTGTGGATCTTGGAATATTTTTATATAGTTTCCAAAGCCTTGAAATTCTTTCATGTTGTAGCCTTCAAAGAATGATAAGACTACATTCATGACAAGTGGTTCCCACACGAAGAATGTAAATAATGCTATACCTGGAAGCATCAATAACCAACCAGATAAATTCTTTTTTAAAATTGCCTTGTTGATACCTTTTTTCTCTTTCGATACTTGTTTTGGTAAAAACTTTACATAGTTATCTTGTGTGAGGGTCAAAGTTTCATTTTGTACTGACATATTGCCCTCCTTGAGACAATTATAATTGACTCATATATTGAGAATTAAATGTGTTGTTTGCAGTTGTTAATTCATTTTCAACATTAACTGTATCTGGATTTTGTAAAACCTTTTGAATGACATTATCAAGTAACTTATACATTTCTTGAGCGTAATAAGAAACTTCATTGTGTTTCATTGTTGGAAGTGTTTTAAAGAAATCGTTAAAGTTAGTCATATCGACGTTAACATATTTATCTTCAATTTCTTTTGTTGCGGCTAAATAGGTAGCATCTGTCCAAGGTTTAACAGATGGAATAATTGGTTCACCCTTTTTGGATACAACTTCGTTTCCCTCTGTGACAGCAGCTAAGTTTGCTTCTGTAGCGTCTGGTGATCTACCCATATATTCTAAGAACATCATAGCGCCTTTAACTTGTTCATCGCTAGCATCTGATGAGAAGACATAAGGAGTACCACCATATAATGAATATCTATCTCCATATGGACCTGCTGGCATTGGAACAAAAGCTAAATCTTCTTTAGCTAATTTAGCATTTGTAATGGCAAGTTGAACGACATCGCTACCGACAATTGCCATACCTACTTGACTCTTAATTTTTCCATACCAATCGTTGTAACTAACGGTGATTGTATCAATTAATAAGCCATCAGATTTCATTTCTTTAATCCAATTCATGGCTTCAACTGCTTTTGGATCGTTTAAAGTTCCAACCCATTTTCCATCGCTATTTTGAACTTCAAGTTGAGCACCGAAATTCCAGGCAATATTGCTAAATTGCCAACCGCCATTTTTATTTGCAGAAGGAATCAAAATACCTCTAGTATTATCTGTTGAATCGACGATAACTTCAGAAAAATGTCTTACTTCGTCAAAAGTAGTTGGATATGCTGGCGACCCATCTTTGTTATAGATTGAATAAGTTCCATCTTCATTTTCAGGTAACAAACCACATTCACCGAGAATTCTCTTATTTAAAACAAGTCCAAGTCCATAACCATCTCTTGGGATACCGTAAACTTTCCCTTCAAATGTGAGGTTATTTCTCATATCGACATCCATCTTGTCATACCAACCCAAATCATTAAGGAAGCTAGTGATGTCTTTGATATATCCAGCATTTACTAACCATTGTGGTTCAGTAAACCATGTTTGGAAAACAGTTGGTAAAGTGTGTGATTGACCTTTTGATTGTGCTGTTTCAATAGAATATTCATATGGAGCTGCCTTAATTTGATATTCTGGATGATCAGTTTCAAATCTTTCTTTCCATACTTTAAACATATTAACTTCTTGGGTAAGTCCAGCTTGTGGCCACATACCAATTGTTATTTCAATTTTATCTGAATGTGAACCGCAACCTGCTAATGTACTAATAGTTGCTGCTGCAACTAACATACTTGCTAAACGTGAATGTATTTTCTTCATAAATGTCCTCCATTAGACATAAAAGCATAAGCTTTCTAGTTATATATATTATAAAAATGTAAGGGCTATCTTATAAGCTAAATAAACTGCAAAAATGGCGATAATACTGCAAATATTTAAAACTTAATTAAGCAAATTATTTAATTTGTTAAAACATTTAGCTATAATTTGTTTATCAAAGGATATAAACATGTTTAAAAAGCTTAAAAAGAAGATTTTTTTATCGTTATTTATCGTTCCTACTATATTTTTAATTTTGATATCTATAGTACTTATTAGTTCATTATACTTTTTATATAGCAACGACTTTAGAAATAACTTTTCAACAAATACAAAACTTTGCGCTGAACGTATCAAACTACAATTAGAATTATTATCTTCTGAGGCTTTTTCTTTTGCTGATAACGTCAATAGTTACGATACAGAATCATATGCGATGCAACTCGATCAAATTTATAATTCACACGAGATGATTATCGGAGCTTACTTTTATCAAAATGGCATGATTTATAATTCTACAAACTTAGGCGAAGTTAAAACTTATGAGGAAGTCATAAAAGATCCAGAAGTTATTAATTTCTACAATACAAATCAAATTTCATCATTCGCCATTAGAACGCAAGGGTTACCAAATACTCATGGGTTCGTTCCTTATTCACCAGAACTTGGGCAATTATCATTTTTAGTTAAAACCAAAAATAATTCTTTATTGATTATAGATTTTGATACAAGCACAATATACGATACAATCATCAATTTTGATAGTTATCAATATTTTAATAACTATAAAGCTGTAATTGTCAGTGAGAGCGGAACAGTTTTAGCTAACTATAATACCGAATATGACCACTTAGAATTTATTAAATCAGAGCAAATAAAAAAGAAAGGCAAGAACTATACCATAGCAACAACTATAGAAAATGATTCTTTGCCTCTCTATTTATTTGTTTCAGTTCCAACTATAAATATAGAAAAATCTCTTATATTAACAGGAATTGGAATTTTAACTAGTGATATATTAATTATTTTTATCTTACTTTTACTTTCAAACGTATTTGCTAAAAGAAAAGAGACTCAATTAATAAAACTTAAAACCAGCATGAAAGAAGACATTTCAGATTTACCTACTTTTTAATCGGGATAGTTATATATACTGTAGTTCCCTTACCTTTTTCCGAATCTATTTTTAATCCATACCCAGCACCATACTCAAGTCTTATGCGCTCGTTGATATTAAATAGTCCATATCCACTTCTATTTTCTTGCATAGTACCATATGGTCTAGAAAGCATATCTTTAGGCACATCGAATCCTTCACCGTTATCTTTCACACTATAAACAATGTTTTCATCTATCTTTTTAACTGAAATTACAATCGTTCCTGATTGTTCTTGCATGCCATATTTAATAGCGTTTTCCACAACTGGTTGAAGTAATAATTTCAAAGTTTTATAGTTTTTTACATTAGGATCTATATCGTAAGTAATGTCAAATCTATTTGGAAATCTAATTTCTTGAATTTCTAAATAATGTTGGGTAAGTTCTATTTCTTCACCGACAGTTATAATTGTATCGCCACGATGGAGTGAAATTCTAAAAAATTTAGCTAATGACATAACTAGTTTTTCTATTTCTGGCTCTTTTTTTATCTTAGCCATCCAGGCAATAGCATCTAACGTATTATATAAGAAATGTGGATTAATTTGTTGTTGCAAAGAGTCTAATTCAAGTCTTCTTTTTTCATCCATATCTTTGATGTTTTTTTCCATCAATTCGTATATTCTTTCGATCATAGCATCGTACGATTCTTCAAGCATATAGATTTCATCTTTTGTAGAAGCCTTTTTAACTTCATTTTTTAATACATATTCTTCTGGTTTTTCTGGATTGAAATTATCTACTTTATCTGCTAAGTTTTTTATTGGTTTAGCTACCGATGAGGAAGCTTTAATAGAAATGACGATAGAAATCGATAACATGACAATAGCTGTTGCTATAAGAATATATCTAAAGACATCTAAAAGATAAAATAGCTCTGAATAAGGAATGATCGAAGCTACCTTCCAAGAAAGTGCAAAAGAACTATTGATATTATTCATATCTTCAACAATTATTAGGCTTTTCACATCATTTATTTTCTTTACTGAATATTTTCTACCGTTAGAAGTTTTAAAAGTGTTTGATTCATATAAATAACTTCCTGACAATTCGTTTTTTTGATCTGAAACTATGTGATTATCATTAGCAATTAAAAGCGAATAACCAGACGATAAAATATTACTTAAAAAATCCAAAACAACTTGTTCTTTAACATGTATAAAGCCTAGGTAATTGTCGTTTATTTTCTTTCCAAAAATCAAATTATTTGTTCCGTTATGCTCTACTGTATCTATATAAACTAAATTTTCTGTCGAATTTATAACTAAGTCCCTTTGCTTTTTTTCTATATAAGTCATCTTTTCTGTTTCAGCAATAAGACTATCATTGTAGTATAACGACACCCCATCATAAAGCTCATCACTCAAACTTAATTCTGTATATTGAGCTATTAAAACTTCGTTTTTACTACTTTCATTAGATTTATCAATCTCTGAAATGTTTTCATTTGAAAAAAGTTTAATTAAATTAAAATTTGTATTAATTAACAAAGTGTTTATTGATTGATCAAAATTGCTTTGTTGCACATAAACATTATGTTTTACATAGTTATCTGTATAAACGCTTGAAACTACTTGAACAGCAATAATAATAATTAAAAAAAGAGCACCCAAAAAAGCTGAAACAAAAGCTAGCATTTTTGTCCTAAAATGGAATTTTTTACTCTTTTTCATCCTATATCGTGCCCTTGATAATCACTTGGAGTCACACCGACAATCTTTTTAAATACTTGTGAAAAATACTTAACATCAATATATCCAACTTTATCTGATACCTCGTTAATTCTATATTTTCCACTTAAAAGTAATCTCTTTGCTATTCCTATTCGATAGCCAGTTAATATCTCATTAAAAGTTTTTCCTAAATTGTCTTTTAATAGATGCATTAAATATGATTCAGAAACATTCATTTCATCAGAAACTGATCTTACTGTTAATTGCGTAGAATATTTTTCGGCAATTATAGAATAGAACTGAGAAATACTTTGTCGATGTCTATATGATGTTTGATCATCTAATTCCATCTCAACAGTATTTAAATGGAATAAAAGTTTTGATTGAACAAGTTTTAAACATGATTCATATGTTTTTTGAATGTATTCCAACGAAGAGTATAACGTTAAACCAACGGTGAGAGCTGTTAAAGTCTTTTGCTCAAATGGAATAAAAGTATCACGGCAAATCAAGGATATTTTTTCAATATCGTTAGAGTTTAAAAACATAACTATTGAATCTTGAAAATCAAAATCAACAAAAGCTATTTTTTCTTTGCTTAGTGCTTCTTTCAATAAATTGATATAAATATTCAGTTCAGATTTCTTTGATTTAAACATTTCTTCGATAGATATTAAAGCCATAGTTCCGTTTGTAGGAAGCGATATATCGTGATTTAATAATTCGCTTGGAATATCAGAACCTACAAATGAATTACTGGATAAAAGTTTTTTCATAAATTCGCTTTGAAGTGTTGGTAATTCTGTTTGAACTTTTGAAGTTAAAGTTCTATCTTTAATCTTTTGTTCAAGCTTAGCAACAGCTCTTAAAACAACCTCTAATAATTCATCGTTATCGATAGGCTTTACAACATATGAAAATATTCCATTTTCAAATGTTTCTTTAGCATACTCAAAATCTTTATATCCACTTAAAACTACTATTTCGCCATTAAAGCCTTCTTTGTGTAAAGTTTTAACTAAATCAACACCATTCATTATTGGCATTTTTATATCTGTAATAACTAAGTCTGGATTTAGTTCTTTAATCATTTCATAGCCTTGTTTACCATTGGATGCATCACCAATTACTTCAATTCCATTAGCTGCCCAATCAATGGTTTCACGAATCCCTAATCTAACTAAATATTCATCGTCAACAATTACAAGTTTATGCATAAAATCACCACATTTATTTTAATAGAGTACATAAAGAAAAGCAAATAAATAAGGCTGATAAAGCCTAAAAGTTATTATTTATTTTCCATGTAATAACTTATGAATTAACTATTTAAAATGGTATACTCAAAATAAGATTTATACGAGAAAAAATTTATGGAATATTGTGAAAAAGATTTTCTAGAAACTGGTGATCCAACAAATACTGAATTAAGCATTCCCTGTCGAAAACTAACAAGAGAATATTATCTTTGTGACTATCGCAATGAAGAAAAAAGACATTAATTTTAAAAAAAGTTATTAGGAAAAATAGGTGAAAATGACGGTATTGAAGTTACTTTTTATTATGACCACGGCAAAAGCATTTTTATAGGTGACAGTGTCATAATTGGTATGAACTATACTTTTGTAGATAAAGCTGAAATACATATCGGAAATCAAGTAATGATAACACCAAATATTCAAATATATACCGCTTCACACCCGATTTTACCTCAAGAAAGATTAATAGATAATTGGAAAGAAATAAGCCCTACATATTTTAGGACTTTTGCCAAACCAGTTATTATAGAATATAACGTTTGGATTGGTGGTGGGACCATTATTTTACCTGGTGTAACAATTTGGTAAAAACTCAATTATAGGAGCTGGAAGCGTAGTAAATAAGTCTATACCAGCAAATTGCGTTGCAGTTGGAAATCCATTCAAAGTAATTAAGAAGTTTTTAACATAATATTTAAATATCAAGAATTAAACTAAAAAAGATATACGCAAAAAGCTAGCCGAGTTAAAGGCTAGCTTTTGTTTTTCTATGAATTATATATTATTCGACTTCAGCTGGGAATAATGCACTCATAATTTCAGAGTAGTTTAAGTTATCAGCTGTAAGAGTGATGCTCTTATAAGTTACAGTTGTATCGACAGCTCCACCATTATGAATGTGAATTTGAACGTTATTGGATAAGCCAGTAGCAACTAAATCAATTACAATTGTTGTTTCTTCAGCAAATGGAGTTGAAGCATCTAAAACTGAACCATCAGCAAGGATAATCTTACCATCTTTTGCCCACCATTCATTACCAGCAGCATCTTCGATACGCATTGTTGATAAATCACCGGTGACAACCATTGTTAAATACTTTGGACCAGCAATGTGACCATCGTTACCACAAATGTAGTTATAAGCATTATTAGAAACTTCTTTATTTTCAGCCATAACAACTTTTGTATTTGGAACGTAGTTATATGTTCCTAAAGCAGTGATTGTTAATGAACCTTTAATTCCATTATAAGCGCCTGCGTGGATATGGAGTGTACCATCGCCTTTTTCAAGACCGTTAGCACGTAATGGAATATAGTATGTAACATCTTCTGTTGGTAAAGCTGTTGTATAATCGATCAAATCACCATGGACGTCGACAATACCATCTTTAAACCAAGCTTGTTTACCGCCAAGTTCAAATCTAATTGCTTCTAATGTTGTTTCACCATCACCTTTTAATGTAACAGCAACAATATCTGAATCTCCAACATAGCAGTTGCCAACATATACATAGTCACCAGTTGAGAAATCAGCAACTAAATCAGCTTCATTAAGTTTAGCAGAAACTACTTCAGTTTCTCTGCTCATATCGTTAGCATAGAAGACTTCATCAATGAATAAATCTGCTGTACCTGTGTAGAAGAATGTAATTTGATCTTTCATTGATCCTAATCCAGATTCTTCTAAGTCGATGACATAAAGTGAATAGCCAGATGCGCTATCGACATATGGTGTATCTTTAGAAAGTGTGCCTGGAGCTGCATACCAATCGTTGAAGTAGACTGGTTGACTCATATTATCAACCATGATACGGAAGTTATCTAATGTACCTTCTGTCTTCATGCGGAATACTAAGTATTTAGCGCCTTCAACACCAGTCTTAGAACCTTCGACAAAGTTAATATAGTCATCTGTGGCACCAAGTTTTAAAGCACCATTATAGGAAACACAACCATTTAAACCAGCATTGACAACAATTGGATCAGTGGCTGATGCATCCCAATCACTTGTGAATGAATTTTGTGTTCTGTTGAAGTTATCAAAGACACCTGTTCTTTCAATTGCTGGGTAGTCTTGAGCAACAACATCAACTAAGTCTGTTAAGAAAACTTTATTGACAGATACTTCTGTTGTTGATGAGAGTTTAACACCGACAACATCAGAACCTAAGCTACTCTTTTCAATATCAACTACATATGAAGCATATGTGTTCTTAAGAATTGTTGGTAAAGCTTTACCCTCTGAATCTTTTAATTCAGACCATGCAACTGCTGTACCTTCATCGCCATTAGCTTTAACTGGTGTAACTGTTAAACCTGTTGAATCACCCTTGACACTTAATGCGACATTTGCAGCTGGTGTAGCATCAGCTTTAGAAACTTTATAGCTACCGCCTTCATTGATAACAGCTCTTCTGCCTTCGATTGTTCCTGTTGAGCCTGCCCAATAAGCATTTTCTAAGCCATTACCAACTGTTGCTCTATTAAAGTTATCAATTACTGTTCTTGTAGATCCTTTAATTGCAAAGACTTCTTCGATTTCGATATCGCTTTTGAAGTCACCTGTTGCATAGAGGTGGAAGCCTAACATAGTTGATGTAACTTGTAATGATGAAGCAGTGCCATCTGGGTTTGCATACATTACGTTATCATCGACTGAGTTCTTAACAGAAATCATTAAATCTTTATATTCATATCCAATTTCTTCAAGTGGTGAGCTATCTGCATCGACAGCGTTAGCAAGGTTAATTGGATAAACTTGAACTGTATCAGCACCTCTACATCCAAAGATGAGGTTACTTAAAGCAATTGGAGTACTACCTTTTGCTAATCTAACTCTAAAGCCAATAGCATCCATACTGACTAAATCGTATGTTCCTGTTGCCATCTTATAGATAGCTCTATCTGGAGTTGTTGGAACCATTCTTTCAGAATCTGAAGTTGTTCCTTCATCCCACTTAGAGTGTAATGCAACTTTAAGATATGGTTTGGATTGATATGTTGCACCTGTATCAGATAATGTTCCAGTTGATGTTTCACCTGAGAAGTCATCAACCATTGTATCGAAAGCCGGATTATAATCTCTTACAACTGTGCCTTCTGGAAGATTTTCTTCAGTTGGTTTTGGTGTATCATCTTCAAATCCAGATGGTGTAGTACTGCTTGATGATGAAGCAGGTGTTGTTGTACTTGATGGATTTGTTGTGCTGCTGCTAGTTACAGTTGTGCTACTGCTAACAGGTGATGTAGATGATGAGTCATTACTGTTGTTATTACAACTAGTAATTCCTAATAAAGCTACTAACGAAATTGAAACGAATAATAAACTCTTTTTCATAGAATTTTCTCCTTTTATTAATTTTTTTATTTATTCCCCATAAACACTGATTTCGGAAAGTTGAGCACCATAACTTCCAACAGCGTTGTTAGAGGATACAACCACTTTAAGATAACGACATTCAACTGATTGATCCAAGGTAATTACTTGCATATTACCATTTGTCTTAGGATCAAATAACATATCAGTTGCTGAGACTATTTCTGTAAATTGTGTTTTATTTACATCATATGCCTCATTTGAATTTGAAACTAAAATTTGAACGTTTTGAGTTCTTTCTGGCCATGAAGTCATTGGTGGAAGATTTAATACGATAAGTTTAATCTTTTCAACCTTTCCTAAATCGATGACAACATAAGCTGGTAAACCTTTAGATTCATAATAGCTTGTACCAGTTGTATCACCATCAACAAGTTTATCAGCTGGATAGACATCGTTATGTTCAGAGTGATCAGCGATTGTCTTTCCCCAAGATAATGATGGTGGATAGAATTCAATTTCAGATATTTCTAATTGGGCAGGAGCTGTAATTCCTTCTGTCTTATAGAATCTAATTTGTAATTCGTAATATTGGTTTGCGGTAAAGTTAATATCTATTGCGTTACCACTACCTGGAGATAATGAATAAGTATCAGCAGATAAAATTTTTAAGAACTTATCATTTGGTGTTCCATCAGTTTTATTTCTTCTACCAAATAATGAGAAATTTAATGTTTGATATAAATTACTACCATTCTTGGCGTATAATCTAATAACACCAACTTGAGTGAGATTGACCATATTGATATTCAAAGCGACAAAGTCGTTCTTTTCATCTGTCCAATCTTTTGCTACCCATGTCGTGTTCTTATCGCCATCTAAGACATTTGCTGGACTACTTCCTTCTTTTGTCCAATCTCCTCTACTTGGATCAGGTGTAGAGTTATTTGTTGCACCGACACCATTTAAAGCAGTAGCGACAAAGTTCTTTGGATCTTGTTTTGATCCTAAGTAAGAAAGTCCATCGATGTAATAATCTTTTGGAACGATAACACCATCTTGTGAAATATTTTGATGATTTGTTTTTTCAACAGTACTGGCTAATGTACCTATCTTATAAGGTAAGGTCTTTATTGCCCCTGTTGTAGCTGCATCATTTGAATATTTAACGTTTGTAACATAGTTGCCTTTTGATAATTTTAAGTCAGTATCGTTATTAACTTTTTTACCTTCGATAACGACGTTTGAAATAGTGACGTTTTTAATTGCACTATCTTCACCTTCACCAAACATTCTACTAGCAACTGTTGAAGCCATCTTATAGACATTGACGTTTTTGATTGTAACATTTTCAACGGAACCACGTTTACCTTCTGACTTTGTCCATTCAGAGTTATAAGCAATTGTGAAGTCAATGAAGAAATCATTTTCGCCATCATCTTGAACATCGCCTAACATTTGACCATCTTCAACTGTGATGTTTTCGTAGTGAACGTTAGTGATATGTGCATCATCGCAGTTATGGAGTGAGATTACTGGCTTGTGGAAGTTATGGACAACTGTTGTATTTTTAAATGTAATGTTATCCATCTCTGGTCCATATGTTTCATAACCAACTTCCATAGATTGAGCCAAATCAGTCCAAACGGTATTGTTATCAAATAAAATATCGTGAGTACTTTCTCTATCGACATTTTTAACGACTAATGAGTCATCCCATGTTCTTACGAAACAATTTTGAACTGTGACGTTAGATGAAGATTGAACTGAGATACCATCTGAGTTAGCACGTGCTGAAATAATGTGAATATTATCGATAGTTACGTGATCAGAGCTTTTAACTGCAACTGTCCATCCAGCTGGGTCAAGAATTGTTATGCCTTCTAATTTGACATTGGAACAATCTCTAATTTCCATTGGAATATATAATTGGTTTTGTGTTTGACGATCATATACAGCTCCAGAAATAATTCCACGTCCTCTGATCGTAATGTTTTTAAGCTCAGTTGGAATCATTTGCCCATATATAACAGCTCCACCTGCAATATATACTGTTTGTCCACTCTTAACTGGGATACCATCTGGCTTATAGACACCTGGTCCAAAGTAAATAATATTTGGATCGTTTTTAGCCATTTCTTCTGTTATTGGATCTTCTTCAAGTGTATTAGCAAATAAATGTACTGCTGTTTTATAATCATCGTTATATTCTATTGTGTAGTTATCTGGATATTCTAACTCGAAGGAAATTTTATTATCCTTAATTTCAGGTTTAATACCATAGACGAGTGGTGAGATAGTAGCTGATGTAACTGATGTACCATCTTTTACTTCTATTTCAACCTTTACCTTACCTTGGAAATCAAATATAGCCATTGGAGCTGTATCTTGCGAATATTCGTAAGTAAATACTCTTCCATGATTTACTCTTGTTTCATATACGAATAACTCTTGATCTTCAACACTAATGCCAACTTTTGACGAAGTTGTCATTATTGATGGTCCATCATATGTGACCAATTTTGTTTGATTAACTTCCTTATCTGATTGAACAAAATTAGCTGAGTTATAGTAGTTAGTCTTATCACCGCTATTTGTAGACGAGCTACTTGACGAAGAGTTGTTTGAATTATTGTTATTACAACCTGTCAAAAGCATGCAAGCTAAGATTGGAAGTGCCAATATTTTTTTGAATTTATTTAGCATAATTACCTCCTTATACCAAAATTATATTTTTATCATGCAAACTAAGAAACGCCTTAAAACTGCAAGAATAGTAGAATTTACTGCAAATGTAAGGCGTTTCATACTAGTTTTTTATTAAATTAAGGAAACGCTTACATTTTTACCATAATTAGCCAACTGGCTATCATCTAAATTACGATAAAGATTTGCGCCTGTTATTTCTTCACCGCTAGGTTCTAAAAGATATATTCCTTTTGTATATTCGTTTTTATTAATTTTTGTGTTTAAAGCGTTAATTGTTTTTCCACCAAATTTTATATCTAATAAATATACATTAGACACATAGTGCTCTGTTTGTTCATATCCAGATCTACTTTCCTTGTCGCCTTCAATAATTATTGGATAAGTAGTACTTGTACCACGAACTAGCAAGTTAGTAACTTTAACATTATCTACACTGCCTAATTTAGTTGTTTTTTGGACGTTCGACCATGTACTTGAATACTTTGAATTAAACTCGATAACAGCACTATATCCATCGCCTTTGCCCATAGAAGCATCATCAACAGTGATGTTTTCATACGTAACATTTTTAACGTTAGCATTGTTAGAATTATGAATTGATAATACTGGTTTATGGAAGTTATGTAAGACAGTAATGTTTTTAAACTTTATATCTTCCATCACTTCACCGACTGTTTCATATCCTATTTCTAATGATTGGGCTAGATCTGTCCATATCAAGCAATTTGAAACGTTGATATTTTTTGTAGTACCTTCTTCATTTCTATTTGACCATTTTGGATAATTCTTAACTACAATGGAGTCATCAAAAGTTCTTACAAAACATCTATCTACATATGCATTTTTAACTGATTGTAAAGATATACCATCACCGTTTGCTCTCGATGTAATTATTTTAACGTTGTTAACAGTAACAGTATCGCAAAAATAAATGTTAAGGCACCAGCCAGCAGGATCCAAGAAAGTAATTCCTTTTAAAGTGATGTTGCTACAAAAGCTAAAGTCAAATGGTATTGCTCTTGTATTAGCGTTTGCATCACGATCAAAAATAGAACCATCTATTATTCCTCCACCGACAACTTTAACATTAGTAGAGTTATATGAGACAATTTTAGCTCTTACAACTGCACCATAATCAATAAATAAAGTTTGATTGGACGACAATACAATTTCATTATTATCATTTATATAATTGCTATTGTCTTTAGTGTGAATGCCTTTTCCAAAATATATAGCATTAGTTTTATAAGAACTATAGTCGTCTTCTGTCCCATCGACAAATAGATGCAAAACATATTCAGTTGATCCATTAATTTCAACTGTATATTGCCCTGAACTTGACACTTCAAACGACGCAACGTTATATACATTATCTATGGTAGCTTTAATATTTGCAGCAACAGGTTTTATTGAAATTGTTGAAATTTTAAATGGACATTGCACTTGAACTGTGGTCTTACCTTCAAGTTTAATAATTCCAACAGCTGAATCTGCCCTATTATAGTTATTAGGAGAAAAATAGTGATTTCTATTAACTTTAACATTATATAAAGGTAATTTTGTCCCACTAACATAAGCCCTAAATCCTTTATACTCTTGATAGTTATCTGGCATTGAAGGAATTTTTACATAGCTAGTCATTTTATTTTCATCTTCAATATAATGCTTATTTGTAAAATAGTCATCTGGCGTAATGACATACCCTTCGCTATCAGTTATTGAAGAACTTGATGAAGTCGAAGTTATAGTACTTGATGATGAAGTTTGACTGCTACTTGAAAATTGACTACTACTAGTCGAACTATCGCTAGTAGTTATTGAAGAACTCACATTTGAACTATCATGTGATGTTGATGAGCTAACAATAATATTTACATCACAACTTGCTAACATAAACAAAGCTATGAAGGTTGTTAAAAATTTATAAGTACGCATTGATACCCCTTTCATGTTAATAAATCTATCATAAAAAAAGATGTGTTTGCTACTTTTGCAGTAAATCACACCTTTTTGCAATTTAAACTAATAAGGTAGTGGATATTTATGAGTAAGTTCTAATACTTTCTCTTTAATTTCTTTTAAATTATTTTCCGATTGATCTGATAATGCCTTATCAATTAAATCAGCTACTAATATCATATCATCTTCTTTAAATCCACGAGTAGTACACGCTGGAGATCCTAATCTTATTCCTGAAGTAATAAATGGCTTTTCTTTATCGTTTGGAATAGAGTTCTTATTAACTGTTATATTGACGCTATGCAATATATTCTCAGCTTGCTTACCCGTTAGTTTTGTTTTGCTTTTAACATCAACAAGCATAAGGTGGTTATCTGTTCCGTTAGAAATAACGTGATAACCTAATTCAATAAGTCTATTAGCTAAAGCTTTGGCATTAGCAATAACTTGTTTTTGATAAGTTATAAACTCAGGTTGTAAGGCTTCATAAAACGCAACAGCTTTAGCAGCTATAACATGCATAAGTGGGCCACCTTGAACTCCTGGGAAAACTATCTTATCTATTCTTTTTCCTAATTCTAAATCGTTTGTTAAAATAACCCCACCTCGTGGACCTCTAAGAGTTTTATGCGTCGTTGATGACACAACGTGGGCATAAGGTACTGGATTTTGATGTAATCCTGCAGCAACTAAGCCAGCAATATGCGCCATATCTACAAATAAATATGCACCGACTTCATCAGCTATTTCTCTAAATTTTTTAAAGTCAATTTTTCTAGGATAGGCTGAAGCACCAGCAATTATCATTTTAGGCTTAATTTCAAGAGCGATTTTTCTTACTTCATCATAATAAATCATCTCTGTTTTTTCATCTAAACCATAAAAGTGACATTCATAGTCTTGACCGCTAAACGAAAGTGGACTTCCATGAGTTAAGTGACCACCGTGATCTAAAGACATTCCTAAAACTTTATCACCAGGGTTTAAAAGTGCTCTATAAACAGCTAAGTTTGCTTCTGAACCAGAATGAGGTTGCACGTTAACATAGGCAGCCGAAAATAACTTTTTTAATCTATCCCTAGCAAGGTTTTCAGCTACATCGACATATTCACATCCACCATAATATCTATGGCCTGGATAGCCTTCAGCATACTTGTTAGTCATAATTGAACCTTGAGCTTCTAAAACAGCCTTAGATACGTAGTTTTCACTTGCTATTAATTCTATATGCTCTTGCTGACGTCTTGTTTCATCTTCAATAGCTTTAGCTAATTCATAATCAACTTCTTTTAATTTTCTGCCATCGATCATAATTATTTCTTATCCTCCACATTAATCTTTTGTAAAATTCCATCATACAAAGAATATAAATAACACTCTGATTTTAAGCTAAATATTTTTTCTACTGCATTAGAATATACTCTTAATTGATTTACATATGCCTCATCAGAGATATTCTTTAACTTATAGTCGACAATTATAGCTCTATCTTTTAAAACTATAAGCAAGTCGATTGATCCTAAAGTATCAGTTTCTTCAAGATAGAAACTATATTCATGATAACACATTCCTTCTAAGCAACCTAAACTTGTTATATTGTTTACAAGGTTTTGGGCAACTTCTTTAAGTTTTTCATTTTTGATATATGAATAATCTGGATTTGCAAAATCAATATTTTCGGCAATTGAGTGAACAAATGTACCAAATTCCATTGCACCTTTGTCAATTGTAAGTTTACCCTTTTTGCTTGCTCTAACTTTTTCTTTTTCAACATTTTTAACATCTAATGTCTTATATTCAAATCCAAAGTCTTTATATTCTTCTTTAACAAGCTTTTTTGAATTTTCAATATCTATATCGTCTTCAACTTTGACAAAACTAAGTAAATTAGAATGAACGTTTAAAACATCTATAAATTTTTTGACTTCTTTAATATTTGGTTTAATCTTAATATCATTATTACAAACTACGAAATCATATGAATATTTTGGTCTAGTTAAAGCGACATATAAAGTTCTAATTCTTTCTGATCTACCTTCGAAAATAATACTTTTATCAATTAAATATTTAAAAATTGATTCTTTGCTTTCATCGTCTACTAAAGGCAGTGCAATACCATATTTTTTTGAAAATAAGAATTGTTGTTTGCTATCTTTTTCTGGATATTCCCTATATATTCCTGGAAAATAACAAAAGTTATACTCTAAGCCCTTAGATTTATGAATATTTAGAAGTTTAACAGCGTTACTCGAATCGTTATTAAATTTCATCTTTAACTTTATTCCATTAGATTTAACTACATCCAAATAATCAATAAAATCATCGATAGAAATACCTATATTTGAAAGACCTTTTACAATGTTAGAATACATTTCTAAAATTGTAAGGCTATCGCTTGGATTAGCTAAAGTACCTATTTTACTTGTTATATCTAAATCGATTATAAATTTCAAATATATTTCATATACTGTTAATTCTTTTGTAGATTCTACAATTTCTAACACTTTATTATAAGCTTCTAAATCAGAGTATCTTCCTTTCTTGAATGCATCGTAAATAACATCATCTCTTGTTGAGAATAAGAAAGAACGTGCGACGCTTACTAATGAATGTTTAAACTTATTGGAATCAATGGCTTTATTTTTAATCTCGTTATATAAAACAAACAAATTAATTATTACATCAATAACTGAAAAGTTAAAAACATCTTGGTCATTGTCGACATAAATAGGTATTCCGTATTTGTTAAAAACTTCAACATAAGTATCAAAATCATTTCCTCTATCCATGATAACAGCAAAATCGCTATATTTGATATTTCTATTTTCTATTTGTTCGTTTGAATTAATTCTACTTACAATATTTTTAGCAATAATTGTAGCTTCTATTTCTGGCTTTTGACTGCTCAACTCACAATTATAATTCAATGTTCTATTTTTCAAACCACTTATATTTTTATATATTGGATTAGAAGAAATAATAATATGATCTTTAACGTAATCTGCTCCACCAAAATCTAAAGTCATAATGTCGCTAAAAATATTATTAACACTATCTATTACACATGGAGAAGAACGGAAATTTTCATTCATATCAATTGCTATTCCGCCATTGTTATTTTTGTATGCTTCATATCTTTTTATGAATAAAGTTGGGTTAGCGTTTCTAAATAAATAAATTGATTGTTTAACATCACCAACTAAAAACAAATTGTCTTTTTCTAATGTATTAATGATAGATTCTTGTAAATCAGAGTTATCCTGATATCCATCGGCAAATGCACAAAATTCATGCAGCAGTTCGTTATCTACTATCAGCTCCTCATTTTTTCCATTCCAGGCATAAAGTGCTTCCTTCCATTCACTTTGAAGCTGTACAAGCATGGCATCCAACTCATTTTCCTTTTTCTGCGCACCGTCCTTCTCACGCTCATTTTTTTCACGCTTTTGCAAAAGCACATCCTTCTCGCGCTCTAGCCCCTGCATGCTTCGAAGCATCTGTGTCCCCTGACGAATTTTTGTTTTAGTTGTCTCAAACTGCTGTCTGTGCAGCGAAAAGGAATATGTTTCATCAAGTTTAGAAAGAAGTTCATCCTGCATAAAT
>OGOW01000763.1_pt1 | contig 33660 bp, 29 predicted proteins | sample 1552781 | NCBI WGS metagenome assembly OGOW01 (sample SAMEA2580145, study PRJEB22360) | human gut metagenome | biome: human gut; feature: human-associated habitat; material: faeces | place: Denmark | collected 2008/2010
CCAACACCGACATCATTTTTCCGGCTGAAAATATTCTGCCCGATCTTGAAGATACGCTTGATAAGTTTGATGTGCTGTATTTCTCGCCGCTGCATTTTATGGACGAAGTTCTGGCTTACGCCTGTGCGGCTATCGCTTTTGCAGACGAATTTATTTACTCCAACCGCCGAAGATATATCAGCAATACAGTCCAGATACTGGAAAATCTGATACATCGCGTGAAGCTGGAACGAATGAACAGCGAGCTTGCTGAAATGCACATCCGCGACCCGCTGACAGGACTTCTCAACCGCCGTGGATTCTACAAAAAATTCGACAAGCTGTGCGGCGAGGGAAAATTCATCTATCTTTTCTCCATCGACATGGACAGGCTGAAATATATCAACGACAAGGTTGCCGAGTTTAAGAAAGAGGACGGCATCCTCTATGCGATCTACGGCACACCGGCAGAATCCCTGTGCGGCCTGCAGATAGAGCAGTTCCGCAAACAGTACGGCATCGTCCGCAACGTTTCGGACCGCCCGTATGTGAGCAACAGTTTCCACTGCCACGTAACCGAGGACATTACCCCGATCCAGAAACAGGATCTCGAGGGACGTTTCTGGGAGCTCTGCAACGGCGGAAAAATCCAGTACGTGCGCTATCCGGTCGGCTACAACAAAGGCGCGATCAAGACACTGATCGAGCGTGCGATGGAGCTTGGCTACTACGAGGGCGTCAACCTGTCCCTGGCTTACTGCGATGACTGCGGCCACCAGGAACTCGACATGGATGTCTGCCCGGTCTGCGGTTCCAAGAACCTGACAAAGATCGACCGTATGAACGGCTATCTTTCCTACAGCCGTGTCCATGGCGACACACGTCTGAATGAAGCAAAGATGGCGGAAATTGCAGAGAGAAAATCGATGTAAAATCATTGCGATATTTGTAATACGATAAAAGAACGAAATCCCCTGCGGGAAATCCATTCGGTTTGGATTTTCCGCAGGGGATTTTATAGTTCGGCAATTATTCTTCGATATCGCGGGTGATGTTGCGTACCCAGACGTATTTTTTATAATGAAGATAAACCGCAGGTAGTTTCACGATCTCATCGAGGTTTACGATACAGTAGACAACCATGACCGGCAGCTTCAGCCAGAACGCGGCGAGGAAACCAAGCGGTACGGAAAAGCACCACATCGCGCCGATATTTCCCTGCATATCAAATTTCGCATCGCCTCCGGCACAAAAGATACCGTCGAGAACGGTGGTGTTGACCGATTGTGCCATCAGGTTCAGACCGCAGAAGAGAAGCATGTACTGCAGGTACTCGGCTGCGGTATCGGAAAGTGGGGCAAAATGAACGATGGCTGGGGAAATGAGCATCAGCAGGCCGCCGGTCACAATGCCGATGGCAATGGAGAGATGGCTTAAACGTCCTCCATACTCGCGGGCTTTTTCCAGCTCGTTCGCGCCGAGCAGATTTCCGATCAGAACCCCGGCACCACCGCTCACACCGCGGATCAGGCAGGAGAGAAGGCTCTTGGCAATCGAGGTGATGGAGTTTGCCGCAACGGCATCGCTTCCCATATGTCCCATGATAACGGAGTACAGAACGTAGGCAATTCCCCAGACGAGGGAGGCCGCAAGCACGGGAAGCGTGTAGCGCCAGAAGTCTTCTGAAAGTATTTTCCCTGCGGAAGAGAAGAGGCGGTTCCAGAGAATCCGTACACGCTCCGGTTTCTTTGTCTCGAGATAAGCCCAGATCAGTTCCACAACGCGGGCAGCTACCGTTGCATAAGCTGCTCCGCGGATCCCAAGTGCCGGAGCACCGCAAAGACCGTAGATGAGGATGGCATTTAAAATGATGTTCAGTACAACCGCAGTGGAACTGATGCGGGAGCTGACTGCTGCATGACCGGTGTTTTTCAGCAGGATCAGATAGACCTGCGAAATACCGCAGAGTACGTAGGAGAGTGCAACAGCGCGTAAATACTGGCTTCCGCTTGCAACCAGGGCCGCATCATTTGTAAAGATGCGCATCAGCATTTCGGGACAGAAACCGGCAAGGATGGTAAACAGGCCGGAGAACAGCAGGTTGGTGCGAAGTGCGATCGGAATCACTTTTTCGATCGAAGCGGCATCCTGTTTCCCCCAGTACTGCGCTGCCATAATACCGGCGCCCGCCGCGATGCCTGAGATAAAAAGGCTCAAAACAAACTGCACCTGTCCGGCCAGTGACACAGCAGACAACGAAGTCTGATCAATCCAGCCCAGCATGATCGCATCCGTTGCGCTGACGAGAGCCAGCATAAAATTCTGGATCGCAATCGGAAGGACGAGGAGCTTTAGTTTCTGGTAAAATTCATCCTTAAAATTCATTCGTGTTTTCATAAAAATTCCCCCAAAGTATAAATAGTAGTTTTTGCTGTATTATAGCGGAAAGAAAATGGGAAAACAATGGCTAAAACAAGCTATTTTCTGGTCAATGTTGACATTCCCTGTATAATATAGAAGAAAAAGAACTTTTCCGGTGCCCGTGTCCGGTACGCCGGAAAGCGGAGAAGAAGTTTGATCAGAAAATCAGGTTTCCTTCAGCAGAAACTCCAGGATTTCTGCTATCAGAATAAATATGCCGGCAGCGGCTGTCTTTATAAAATCCAGAAATCCATGCAGGAGCTGGAGAAGCTTTTGAAAAAGAAAGATAAGAAACGGAAGTAGGTTCGGCTGCCATTGGAGCCGTCGTCGAAACAAACGGAAATATACGAAAAAATTGTGAAATTTAATAGAATTATAAGACCTGTTTTCGCTGTTTTTAACAAAAGTAAAGAAACAGTGAAAAAAAGGTTGCTTTTTTCGGCAGAATCCTTTATAATCTTATTTGTGTTCAGCGAGTGGATCATCCAATGAAACACAGAAAAACAAAAGTAAGCGCCTTTAGCTCAGTTGGTAGAGCAGTAGACTCTTAATCTATTTGTCCAGGGTTCGAGTCCCTGAAGGCGCATCGAAAGCACTGTTTTTGCAGACCTGAGAGCTGCGGGGACGGTGTTTTTCTTGTTTTACGCACAAAAAAACGACAGCGGAGAGATCTTAAAAAAATAGATCTTTTCACTGTCGGTTTTGCATTCCAAGTAAAAAATGTCAATAGTTCTTCAGCTCGCTCGCCGAATCAATAATAATCTGGCAGCCCGGCTGAACATTTTTCAGAATCGTAATCATCTGGTCTTCCGGAACAGAAATGCATCCGCCGGGAAATTCCAGGCTTTCGGCGTTGTCTTCGTCGTGACGAACTGATTGTAGTATCTGGAATTTACATCATCGACCCAGTAATACGTATCATCCACCTGGGTATAGGAAAGTTCCGTTCCGGGATTCGGGAGAATGCCGAAGGCATACGTAAAGCTGAACTGTCCGCGCGGTGTTTTGCGGTTCCATTCGGTAGTTTCGCTTACACCGCCGTATCCGACATAGCTGCTTGTACAAAGATCCTCGTTCCAGGTGCCGTCCGCATCTTTCGTTACCATGGCCACTGTCGCACTGGTGCCGCCAGAACTTTTCTTTTCGTTTTCAAATCCCCCTTACATGCAGAAATGTTTTTTACAGAAACCGTGCCTCCATCTTACAGATCGGGTTTCCAATTGAGGAAAACTTCTCCTCATATTCCGTCATTACATTTCCTTCTGAGAGAACCACATCGTGGTGCAGATCGTATGTGAATGCAGTGAGTTCCCATCCCTCTGCATTTTTCATCTCTTCAAGAGAGAAGTCAAACAGATCTTTATTATCGGTTTTGAATTCCAGTGTTCCGTCCTTCTTTAAAATCTTCTCGTACCGTGCAAGAAACTCATGTGACGTCAGTCTCCGCTTCGCATGGCGGTCCTTCGGCCACGGATCGGAGAAGTTGAGGTAAATGCGGTCTACCTCGCCTTCTGCGAATACTTCCGGAAGCTGGCGCGCATCCATGCGGATGAAAAACAGGTTTTTAAGTTCTGTTTCTAATTTTTCACGTTTCTGTACCGCGCGGAGCAGTACGCTGTCGTACATCTCAATGCCAATGTAGTTGATCTCCGGATGCAGAACCGCCATATCCATCAGGAAGCGTCCTTTTCCCATTCCAACCTCAATATGAATCGGATTTTCATTTCCGAAAACCTCAGCCCACCGTCCCCGGCAGCTCTCCGGTTCCTGCACAACGAACGGACAGGAAGCAATCACATCTTTTGATCCTCTGATATTTCTAAGGCGCATATGCGTAAAATTCCTTTCTTAAGTGATAAATATTAGAATAAAAGCCAATCATATCTAGTATATCATAGCTCCCGGAAAAGCAAAACAGAAAAATCCCGTTTTCAAATTTTCGAAGTTTTCAAAATACTATATACAATATCAACCTGCACATAGCATTTCTTATCAGCAATATGACAATCGGATTGGATCCATATCGAAATCATATGAGGGACCATCTTTTGGCTATTGAGATTGGAAGAAAAAATATGACCCATTGTCTATTTTTAATCAAAAAGTCGATCGAAATCCCACTTTTTTTTACGATTTCAATATGTCAACTTTGGAAAAAAAGGTGTAGAATACTAACAGCAAAGATGCGGGGAGTTTTCCTCGTCTTTGTTGTCTTTTAAATAAATAAGGAGGGAAAGCGATGCTATGGAATCTGTAATTAACAAACTTGCAGAGATCGAAACGGCTGCTACCAAGATTATGCAGGCTGCCGAGAATCAGAAGAAGCTCCAGGATGAGCAGCAGGAAGAGCGGATTGCAAAATTCGATGCAGATCTGGAAGCGGAAACGGCAAAGCGGATTGAAGAGATCACAACAAAACTTCATTCTACTACAGATGCGGATCAGAAAAAGCAGCGGGACTCTGCCGCCGAACTTCTATCTTCACTGGACGCTTATTACGAACAGAATCACGGAACACTGTCCACGCAGATTTACGAAAACATTATAAGGAAGTGAAACGATGAGCGGTCTATTATCCTACAGCGGCCTTACCACAAAGATAAGAGCCATGCAGAGCCATCTTTTAAACGACCAGAATTTTCGGGAAATCGTGGAACTGGAGAGTGTACCGCAGGCAGTTTCTTACCTCAAGCAGCATAAAGGCTATGAGGATCTGTTTGAGGGCTACAACGAAGCTGACCTTCACCGGGGTCAGATCGAGAAAATGCTACGCCTGACGGTGTACCGGGATTTTTCCAAGCTGTACCGTTTTGCAAATGTAGAGCAGAGAAAGTTTCTTGCACTCTACTTCAAACGATACGAAGTGTCCGTTATCAAAGAATGCCTGAACACGGTATTTGATCACCGTGATGTGGTATTGAACCTGTCCATATTCGACGAGTTCTTTAACAAGCATTCCCAGCTGGACATCAATCTTCTGGCGTCCTCCAGGACGATCGAAGAACTGATTGCGAACCTGAAAGGGACAGAATATTATGCCCCGTTGTCGCAGCTCGCGGATATCGAGCGTCCGACCCTGTTCGACTATGAGATGACCCTGGATCTGTATTACTTTGCACAGATGTGGAAAGACAGATCAAAAGTAGTGACAAAGCGGGATCTGGAAGAGCTGACCGCTGCATGGGGAAGCAAGTTTGACATGCTGAACCTTCAGTGGATCTACCGTTCCAAACGCTATTATCACATGACCAGCGCACAAATCTACGCCCTGCTGATTCCGGTTCATCACCGGCTGAAAAAGGATGTGGTAAAGGCACTGGTAGAAGCCGAGAATATGAGTGCATTTTCCCAGCTGCTGGAACAAACCTATTATGCGAAACGGTATGATTCCTTCAAGGTCGATACGCTGGAATCCATGTATGCAGCCATTATGAAGCACATACTTTCCAGTGAATCCAGACAGGATCCTTATTCCGTTGCCACCATATACTCATACCTCTATCACAAAGAGCACGAGGTAAACCGGCTTATTATTGCACTCGAGTGCGTACGTTACCGTATCAGCGCTGACGAGGCAATGCAGCATATCGCAAAAACTTAATACACGGGGAGGTGTACTCATTGATTGTCAAGATGAAATTTTTGAGCATCACCGGGCCGAAAGCCGACATTGACCGTGTGGTCAACACTTATCTCTCAAAATATGAGATACATCTGGAAAACGCTCTGACGGAGCTGTCTACGATGCAGAATATCACACCGTATATCCAGATCAACCCATACAAAGAGACCTTAAAACAGGCGGAAGATTTTACAGCACTTCTGCCGGAAGACAAGCGTACCACCACGAAAAGACTTTCCCTGGAAGATGCCATCAACTGTGTCCATGGTTTGGATCACACCCTTGGCCAGTTGAACCAGGAGCGTACAGAACTGGAAGCAAAAAAGAAAGACTTGATGGAAAAAGCACAGAAAATCGAGCCGTTCCAGGATCTGCACTGCAATCTTTCCTCCATTCTGGATTTCCACTTTATCAAATTCAGATTCGGAAAGATCACAAAAGAGTATTACAACAAGTTTGAGAGCTACTGCTATGAGAACAGCGATACGGTATTCTACCGCTGCCATTCCGATGAGCAGTATGTATGGGGCATTTACTTCTGCCCGAGAGATCAGGTCACGAAAGTGGACGCCGTATTCTCATCCCTGCACTTCGAAAGAATCTACGTTCCGGACGAGTACAGCGGAACGCCGGAGGATGCTTACGCAGCACTTCAGGCAGAAATCAAAAAGACAGACGATGCACTCAGCGAGTGCTCACGGAAACTGGCAAAATGCCTTTCGGATTCCGCAGAGGATCTGGTTGCAGCAAAAGAGCAGTTAGAGCAGCTCTCCGGCAACTTTGATGTCCGTCGCCTGGCAGCCTGCACAAAATCCAAGAAGGAAACCTTCTATATTCTGTGCGGCTGGATGTCGGAAAAAGATGCCGCTTCCTTCCAGAAGGACATCGAAAACGACACAAATCTCTTCTGCTTCATCGAGGATGATGCAAACAACGTTCTGCGTCAGCCGCCGACAAAGCTGAAAAACCCGAAAATCTTCCGTCCGTTTGAGATGTACGTGAAGATGTACGGACTGCCAAATTACAATGAAATTGACCCTACGATTATCGTAGGACTCACCTATGCCTTTATTTTCGGAATCATGTTTGCCGATGTAGGACAGGGATTGTGTCTGCTGATTGGCGGCGCACTGCTGTACCACTACAAGAAGATGGATCTGGCAGCGATCATGAGTACCTGCGCGGTATTCTCTGTGATCTTCGGATTCTTGTTCGGCAGCTTCTTCGGATTTGAGAATGTCATACCGGCCCTCTGGCTGCATCCGAAGGAAGCGATGACAACGCTTCCGTTCATCGGTTCGATGAACACCGTATTTGTCGCAGCGGTTGCATTTGGTATGTTCATGATTCTGACAGGAATGGTTCTGCATATGATTAATGCAGCAAGAAACCATAAGCTCGGCGAGCTTCTGTTCAGCCAGAACTCCCTGGCAGGCTTCATTTTCTACGGAGCCCTTGCCGTTACACTCGTTCTCCTGTTCAGCGGCCATAAAGCTCCGGCTGTCGGCGTGATGGTAGTCATGTTCGGTATTCCGCTTCTTGCGATCTTCTTAAAAGAGCCACTGGAGCGTATGGTAGAGAAGAAGGGCAATGCATTTCCGGAGACCGGAAAGGGAATGTTCTTTGTACAGGCATTCTTCGAACTCTTCGATGTGCTTTTGAGCTACTTCTCCAACACAATTTCCTTTGTCCGTGTCGGCGCATATGCAGTCAGCCATGCGGCTATGATGGAGGTTGTCCTGATGCTCGGCGGAGCAACAGGCGGCGGTAGCATCAGCTGGCCGGTTATTGTTCTCGGAAATGTCTTCGTTGCCTGCCTTGAGGCACTGCTGGTAGCGATCCAGGTACTGCGTCTGGAGTATTACGAGATGTTCAGCCGGTTCTATGAAGGAGACGGAAAACCGTTTGTTCCGTTTTTGAAAAAAGGCGAGAAATAAAAGAGGATTCAGAGCCATGCAAAATGGAAGCGAATATGGCGGGAAGCTGTATCGGGAAAAAGTGAAAATGGCTCCGGATCGCAGCAAAGAGTAAATTTAATGAATTAACTTCAGGAGGAAAACTATTATGAACTCAGCATTTGTACAGGTACTTACTGCAATCGCAATGGTATTAACCATCGTTGTTCCTATGACTTATTACTTCAAAGGTGAGCACAACAAAAATCGTTACAAAAAATCTCTGGCAGCCAATGTAAGCGGCTTCTTCGGCCTTCTGCTGATCGCAACCGTTGTTTCCTTCGCAGGCGCAACAACTGCATCTGCTGCAACAGAAGCAGGCGCTGGTCTTGCAACCGGTCTTGGTTACATCGGTGCAGCTCTTGTTACAGGTCTTTCCGGTATTGGTTCCGGTATCGCCGTTGCATCTTCCGCAAGCGCAGCTCTTGGAGCAATCAGCGAAGACGGCAGCATCTTTGGTAAATCCATGATCTTCGTAGCTATGGCCGAAGGTATCGCTTTGTATGGTCTGATCATCTCCTTCATGATTCTTGGTAAACTTTGATTCCAAAACCGGAAGGTATTGATCTTCACCTTAAGTTGGAGGAATCATAAATGAAAATGTTCTTGATCAGTGATAACGTAGACACTCAGACGGGCATGCGCCTGGCCGGAGTGGAAGGCGTTGTCGTTCATGAGCGCGAGGAGCTTTATGATACACTGCAGAAAACACTGGCAGACAAAGAGATCGGAATTATTCTCCTTACAGAAAAGTTCGGGAAGGAATTCCCGGACATTCTGGAGGATGTCCGCCTCAACCATAAGCTTCCGCTGCTCATTGAAATTCCGGACCGTCACGGTACCGGAAGAGCGCCGGACTTTATCACTTCCTTTGTAAATGAATCTATTGGATTAAAACTGTAAGAATGCCCTGGAGGTGACACACATTGACTACTGAGGAAAAACTTCAGAATTTTTATAATCATTCCCTGGACAGTGCAAACCGTGAAGCAGAACGTGTGATCGGCGATCACCAGAAAGCTCTGGATAAGATCTTCGAGGAGCATAAAGCAACCGCAAGACGTCAGGCAGAAGAAGAAGTTGCTGCCGAGACCGAGAAAGCAAAACGTGATGTCAACAAGACACTGTCTGCGGATCAGCTTCATATCAGACGAAAGCTGTCCCGTAAAAATCTGGAATTAAAAGAAAAACTGTTTAAAGAAGTTCGTGAAAAACTTACCGCTTATAAAAAGGATCCATCCTATGAGGAGTATCTGGAGCGCAAAATCCGCGAAGCCGTTACATTTGCCGGAAACGACAAACTGACCTTATATCTGGATCCGTCAGACGAAGCTCATAAGGCTTCCCTGGAGCAGAAACTCTCCGTAACCCTTACCATTTCGGCCATGCCGTTCCTTGGCGGCGTGCGCGCGGTCATTCCGGAGAAAAATATTCTGATCGATAATTCCTTCGAGACCCTTCTGAACGAAGAGCGGGAGAATTTCATCTTTCACGGAGGTGTAGAGCATGAATAAAACCGGAGTTATCTATGGAATCAACGGTCCGGTCGTATATCTGAAAGGAAACACCGGATTTAAAATGTCCGAGATGGTTTACGTTGGTAAAGAACGTCTGGTCGGCGAGGTTATTGCCCTGACAAAGGATACCACCACAGTACAGGTTTTCGAGGAAACCACAGGACTGAAACCAGGCGAAACAGTTACCGCATCCGGAGATGCCCTCTCTGTTACACTGGGACCTGGAATCCTGAACAACATTTTTGACGGTATTGAGCGTCCGCTGTCCGAGATTGCAAAGCAGTCCGGTAAATATATCAGCCGTGGTCTTACCGTAGATTCTCTGGATACAGAGAAAAAGTGGGATGTCCATGTAACTGTTTCAGAAGGCGAAGAGCTGATGGGCGGCGCAATCATTGCAGAGACACAGGAGACCCGTTCCATCGTACACAAATCGATGGTTCCGCCGGATGTCAACGGCACGGTTATCTGGGCTGCCAAAGACGGAAAGTACACCATCCTTGACCCGATTGTAAAACTGAAACTGGAAGACGGCACCGAAAAAGAGATCACACTGGCACAGAAATGGCCGATCCGTGTACCGCGTCCAACCCTGAAAAGATATCCGGCATCCGTTCCGCTGATCACAGGACAGCGTATCCTGGATACGATGTTCCCGATCGCAAAAGGCGGCACAGCAGCCATCCCTGGCGGATTCGGTACCGGAAAAACCATGACCCAGCACCAGATCGCCAAGTGGTCTGACGCAGATATCATCATCTACATCGGCTGTGGTGAGCGTGGAAACGAGATGACACAGGTTCTTGAGGATTTCAGCAAACTGATCGACCCGAAATCCGGAAACCTGATGATGGACAGAACCACCCTGATCGCCAACACTTCCAACATGCCGGTTGCAGCCCGTGAGGCTTCCATCTACACCGGCGTTACCCTTGCAGAATATTACCGTGATATGGGTTACGACGTAGCGATCATGGCAGACTCCACATCCCGATGGGCTGAGGCTCTCCGTGAGCTTTCTGGACGTCTGGAGGAAATGCCTGCAGAGGAAGGTTTCCCTGCATATCTGGCAAGCAAACTTTCCGCCTTCTATGAGCGTGCGGGAATGATGCAGAACCTGAACGGAACAGAAGGTTCCGTCTCCATTATCGGTGCGGTTTCCCCTCAGGGCGGTGACTTCTCCGAACCTGTCACTCAGAATACCAAGCGTTTTGTCCGCTGCTTCTGGGGACTGGACAAGGCCCTCGCCTATGCCCGTCACTTCCCTGCGATCCAGTGGCTGACCAGTTACAGCGAATATCTGGAGGATCTGACTCCCTGGTACAGAGAGCATGTTTCCCCGAAATTTGTCTACGACAGAAACCAGATCATGGCGATCCTCAATCAGGAAAGTTCTCTTATGGAAATCGTAAAACTGATCGGAAGCGACGTTCTTCCGGATGACCAGAAACTGACACTGGAGATTGCCAGAGTCATCCGTCTGGGCTTCCTGCAGCAGAACGCTTTTCACCAGGAGGACACCAGTGTCCCAATGGAAAAACAGTTCCTGATGATGGAAACCATCCTTTATCTCTACGAGAAATGCCGTGCCCTTGTAAACCGTGGCATGCCGGTTTCCGTACTGAAAGAGGATAATATCTTCGAACGTATCATCGCCATCAAATACGAAGTTCCAAACAAAGAACTGGAACGTTTTGATGAGTATCATAAAGATATCGACCGCTTCTACGACAACGTACTGGAAAGAAACGGTTAAAGGAGGGATCAGTTTATGGCAATCGAATATCTTGGCCTGAGTGAAATAAACGGCCCTCTTGTTGTCCTTGAGGGTGTCAAAAACGCATCTTACGAGGAGATCGTGGAATTCCACATGGAAGACGGCACACAGAAGATCGGCCGTATCGTGGAAATCTATGAAGACAAGGCTGTTATCCAGGTTTTTGAGGGAACTGACAATATGTCCCTCGGCAATACACACACACGTCTTACCGGACATCCTATGGAGATCGGGCTTTCCCCGGAGATCCTGGGACGTACCTTTAACGGTATCGGCCAGCCCATTGACGGACTTGGCGAGATCACACCGGAAGTCAGCCTGAATATCAACGGACTTCCGCTGAACCCGGTAACCCGTGAATATCCGCGAAACTATATCAACACCGGCATCTCCGCCATCGACGGACTGACCACACTGATCCGCGGACAGAAACTTCCGATTTTCTCAGGAAACGGACTCCCGCATGACCAGCTTGCGGCACAGATCGTAAAGCAGGCCTCTCTGGGGGATGATTCCGATGAACAGTTTGCTATTGTATTTGCCGCTATGGGAGTCAAGCATGATGTCGCTGATTTCTTCCGGAATACTTTTGAAGAAAGCGGTGTTGCCGATCATGTAGCAATGTTTTTGAATCTGGCAAATGACCCGGTTGTAGAACGTCTGATCACGCCAAAGGTTGCACTGACAGCTGCGGAGTATCTGGCATTTGAACAAAATATGCATATCCTCGTTATCCTTACCGATATGACTTCTTTCGCAGAAGCCATGCGTGAGGTCTCTTCCTCAAAAGGAGAAATTCCTAGCCGTAAAGGATTCCCGGGATATCTGTATAGTGAACTGGCAACCATCTACGAACGTGCCGGTATTGTACAAGGCGTAAACGGATCTGTAACACAGCTTCCGATCTTGACTATGCCAAACGACGATATCACACACCCGATTCCTGACCTGACGGGATATATCACCGAGGGACAGATTGTACTTGACCGCCCGCTTCATGGACAGTCAATCTATCCTCCGATCAATATCCTGCCATCCCTTTCCCGTCTGATGAAGGACGGTATCGGAGAAGGTTTTACACGTGAAGATCATCAGGATCTTGCCAATCAGTTATTCTCCGCTTATGCAAAAGTTGGAGATGCAAGAAATCTGGCTTCTGTTATCGGTGAAGATGAACTTTCACCACTGGATAAGAAATATCTGGAATTCGGAATCGACTTTGAACAACACTACATCGGTCAGGGTGTTAATGAGAACCGTACGATGGAAGAGACTTTGGATCTGGGATGGAAACTTTTAGGAAAACTCCCTAGAGAAGAACTCGACCGTGTTGATACGAAGATTCTTGATAAATACTATAAACCTGCTGTAGAAGACTAGAGAAAGGAGGGAGCTTCATGGATCCACGTACATTTCCAACAAAGGGTAATCTGATGCTGGCCAAGAACTCTCTTGCACTTGCCCGGCAGGGTTATGATCTGATGGATAAGAAGCGTAACATCCTGATTCGTGAACTGATGGATCTGATTGAAGAAGCACGCACCATACAGGAAGAGATTGATTCAACATTTACTTATGCGTATCAATGTCTGCAGCGTGCTAATATCGAAAACGGTATCAGCATGGTAGAACAGCTCGCCTACACTGTACCGATTGAAAATTCCATAACGATCCAGACGCGAAGTATCATGGGAACCGAGATTCCTCATGTGAAATATGTACCGGACGCCGGTCAGCCGACCTATGCCTTCAGTACCACAAAGGAATCGATTGATATTGCCCGTGAGGCCTTCCGCAAGGTAAAAGACCTTACGATCAAGCTTTCCATGGTTGAAAACGCTGCTTACCGTCTTGCAAGTAATATCAAGAAGACGCAGAAACGAGCAAATGCTCTCCAGAACATTACAATTCCAATGTATTCAAATCTGGTCTATTCGATCACCAATGCACTGGAAGAAAAAGAGCGTGAAGAGTTCACGCGTCTGAAAGTGATCAAGAGAATGAAAGAGAAAAAAGCCTCCGGTTAACGGGGGCTTTTCCTTTCCACAGGATACTATTCTCAGTATGCCTGAATTCTCATATTGCAACAACGATCTGATATTCTTTTTCAAAAGTCTCTCCGCTCTCCACCTTGTTAATTCCAGGCTTCTCAGAGATTTCTTTATCAAATCCAATATTATCGCATCTTCCCATCCATGGTTCCAGGCAGACAAACGGTGCGTCTTTTACAGACCAGATTCCATAGCTTGGGAATCCTTCTGACTTAACTCCCACATACGGAGTTCCGTCTTTATGACAGATCCATGCTTCTTCAATCTGCGTATTATCAAAGATCAACGCATCGTTCTCAAAAAGTTCTTCCGTCAATGGGTAAGTCTCCTCTTCCAGTTTCATCTCATGCAGTTCTTCCGGATCAGGAGCCATTTCTTTCATATTGATCAGACAATATTTTAATTCTTCTTTTCCAGGGAACTTTAGAATATAATCTGTCTTTCCTTCCTCGTTCTTTGCAAAGCGGAAGGCCGGATGCGCTCCGATTGTGAAATAAATTGTCTCATCAGACGGATTCTTTACTTCCCATTTTACATGAAGTACATTTTTTTCCAGTGTATAAGTAATGAAAAGTTCAAAATCAAATGGATAAACTTCCTTCATCTCTTCTGTTGATGTCAGAAGAAAGGTTGATGTTTCTTTGCCTGCATGAATACATTTGAACTCACTGTCTCTTGCAAATCCATGCTGTGATGTCGGATACTGTGTGCCGTTGATCTTCACTGTGTTCTTATAGGTTTTTCCCACATTTGGAAATAGCACCGGTGAATGACGTTTCCAAAATTTGGGTTCTGCATCCCAGAGAAGATCTGTATCTGTTTTCTTGTTATACAGTTTGGTCAGCTCTGCACCGTGCTCAGCAATCTCTACGCTAAGCACATCATTCTCCATTTTAATCATGCTTTTTGTTCCTCCTTTATTCCCCTTTAATTTTTATCGGACTGCTCTACCTGTACGCAATTGTCTACCAGATAATCCAGTACTTTATCACGAAGGATTGCATCTTTCAGAACATCTTCTCCCACCTGCTCTTTGTAGGTATCCAGATCTGCTCCGGCTTTGTCCGCATACTCCTGCATTCCTTCTTTATATTCCTTATCAGACGGTTCCAGTTTCTCTTTCTTGGCGATCAGTTTTACAGCTTCTTCAAGCTGAACAGCCTGCTTTGCTGAGTCTTCAATTTTTTCGTTAAATTGATCTTCTGTCATCTTCAGATAAGTTGTAATAAAATCACTCAGCTCTACTCCGTACATCTGTGCAATCTGTGTATAGTAATCATTTGCCTGTTTCACCTGCTCATCTACTGCACCGTCAGGATATTTATTTACCTCTATCTGATCCAGTAAAGCAGTCTGTACTTCTTGTTTCAACTGTGAATTACCTGAATCGTCCTGCTGCTCCTGAAGAGAATTTTTTACCTCTTCCTTGTATTCATCAACCGTCTTGCTGCTTTCACTATTATTTGCAACCCACTCGTCTGTAAGCTCCGGTGTTACTTTCTGATAAATCTTATTCAATACAATGTGGAAATTCGCCGGTTTTCCTGCAAGATCAGAGCTCTGATAATTCTCAGGAAACTGTACAGTGATATCAAACTCTTCGCCGGTATTATGTCCCACGATCTGGTCTTCAAATCCCTGATAATCGCCTGAAGCTCCGATAAACGATCCTGATCCAAGTTCCAGATCATATCCTGTAGCTGTGCCACCGTCAAATGCAACTCCATCCAGAGTTCCTGTATAGTCAATATTTACCCAGTCTCCGCTCTGTGCCGCGCGGTCTGTTACATCCTGTTCTGTCGCAGCAGCTTCCAGTCTGGACTGTACCTCCTGCTCTACAGAATCATCGGACACCTCTTTTTTGGCAACCTCTGTTACTTCAAGTCCTTTATATTTGTTCACTGTCACATAATCATTAGACAACTTACCACTTCCGCATCCTGCTAAAGATGCTGTCATCAGAACTGCTGTAAGAACCGCAATCACTCTTTTTTTCATTTTCCTGTTTCTCCTCTTTTATCTTTTATAATCTCTTATTTATTTTTTGTCTTATCCACTATAAAAGTGGTGACAGTAATCTGGAAAACTGTTCCTTGAACCGGATCAGTAAATTCCTCTCCTCATATATCTTTCGTGTCACTTGCGTACTCATTGTCATATCATTCTCAAAAGCTCTTTCTAACCTCTGCACTGTACGCTCACTATAGATTGTTGCATTCACTTCAAAATTCAGGCCAAAACTTCGGATGTCCATATTCGCTGTACCTACACAGGCAACCATGCCATCTACTGATAATGTCTTTGCGTGAAGGAATCCATTATTATAGACATAACATTTTGCGCCTGCTGCAACCATCTCCCCAATATAAGAATACGTTGCCCAGTAAACGAATGGATGATCTGGTTTGCATGGGATCATAATTCTGACATCTACCCCGGATCTGCTTGCAATCTTCAACGCATCCAAAATGGACGCATCCGGTATGAAATACGGTGTCTGTATATAGACATGATTTCTTGCACTGTGGATCAGATGAAGATAATTGTCATGGATTGTCTTCGTCTGTGAATCCGGTCCACTTGAGATAATCTGTACCGGATCAAATCCATGCCTGTCATACTGCGGAATCTCAAACAAATGATCTTCCAAAAACAAGTTCTCATGAGCTGCATAATTCCAATCCAGGACAAACCTCACTGCAAGAGATGTGACCGCTGCACCTTCAATACACAAATGTGTATCTCTCCAATAACCAAACTTTTCGTCTTTTCCAATATATTCCCTGCCTACATTGAAACCACCAACAAAGCCAACCTTTCCATCAATCACGACAATCTTTCTGTGATTTCGATAATTCACACGCATCTGAAGCTGTCCCAGAATCGCCGGGAAGAATTCTGCGACCCGAATCCCTTTGCGTTTCAGCCTGTCCCAATCTCTTTTGTGCATGGTACGACATCCCATACTGTCAAACAAAACTCTGACTTCTACACCTTCATGTGCTTTCTCGATCAATACCTTCTCTATATCCTGCCACACTTCATCATTCCTGATAATATAATACTGTACATGGATATATTTCTTCGCACGTTTCATTTCCTCGATCAGTGCATGAAACTTCTCTTTACCATCTGTATAAATACGGATATCATTATTATCTGTCAGAACTGCCTGTCCGGCCTCCAGATTATAAAGCACAAGATCCCGGAACCGGTTAAGTGCCGGACTCGTCATCTTCAGCTGCCTGTGATAAATGGTTTCCTCCTGCCTTCGCACAGCGTATTTCAGCTCACCTTCAATCTCCTTTGCCTTAAACATCTTATTCTTGTGATAATCCTGCCCTATGATCAGATATAGAATAAATCCGACAATCGGAATAAAATAAAGCAAAAGCAGCCAGGTCCATACTGCCTGCGGTGATCTTCTTTCAAAAAATACAATAATCAGAGATAAAAGAATATTAATGATAACGATATTCTTCATAATAAAATGAAAAACCATCACCACTGTGTTCCATATTGTCTCTGCCATTCAACTCTCCCTTTCTCTTAATCAACGTGAAAATATTATTGCTCACTATACTCCATCACATTCTTCGGACAGCGCTGTTATCTCTATCTTTCTGCAAACAATAATAAACCACCATAATACATAGTATACTCGGTTTACGTCTTAAAAGTAACCCCAAATTGTAAAATTGTCCCCTGTCTGCTTGCACTTTGTAATAAAGAATGTTACAATATTAAATGCGAATTAAGCGGAAAATAGTATATAGGAGGGTTTTATCGTGAGTACACCTATGATAATCATGCTCATCGTCCTCGTAGTTCTCATCGGGGTTTGCGTAGCACTCTATTTCTTCGGAAAGAAAGCGCAGAAGAAGCAGGCTGAACAGCAGCAGCAGATGGACGCAGTTGCGCAGACCGTCAGCATGCTCATTATTGATAAAAAGAAGATGAAGCTAAAAGATGCAGGACTCCCGGCCGTTGTTCTTGAGAATACACCAAAGTATTTAAGACGTTCTAAAGTACCGGTTGTAAAAGCAAAGGTTGGACCAAAGGTTATGACTCTGATGTGTGATGTAAAGGTTTTCGAAGTTCTTCCGGTGAAGAAAGAAGCGAAAGTCGTTGTAAGTGGTATCTATATCACAGGCATTAAGAGTGTCCGCGGTGGTCTTGATATTCCAGAGAAAAAGAAGAAAAAAAGATTTTTCTCAAAGAAAGAAAAATAAAAACACCATTAAAATAAGTTCAGTCAAACAATTCGACTGAACTTATTTTTTTAATTCTTTTTCTTTTGTTCTTTTCTCACTGCTTCATATTTTTTCAGCTCATCCAACGCCTGGCCACCCATCAGATACAGGATCACTGTATTGAATACCGTCATCAGCCCGATCCCGACATCGCCCAGATCCCATACAAATGTGTACGCTGCGATTCCTCCGATGAATAACATCACAAGTGCGAGCACTTTATATGCTGTCTGGGATGCCCAGTTGTCTCCAAACAGATAAGCTACATTACTTCTTGCATAAAACAGAATTCCAAGAAATGTAGAAAAACTGAACAGGAACAGCATCACTGCGATAAAAATCACCCCTGCTTCTCCAAGATGATATCTCATCGCTGTCTGAAGCAGTTCCATTCCTGCAAGTCCCTCAATCTGATCCTGTGGAACAAGCAACATGATCATCGCTGTACAGCTGCAGATTACAATTGTGTCGATAAATACGCCCAATGCCTGAACAAGTCCTGCCTTTACCGGGAGATCACACTCTGCCGCGGCCGCTGCACATGGAGCAGATCCTGAACCAGCTTCATTTGAGAACAATCCTCTCTTCACTCCATTCATCAAAACAGCTCCAAAACCACCTGCTGCCACCTGACGGACTCCAAATGCTTCCTCAAAAATACGTGAGAACACACCCGGTATGCTGGACAGATTCGTAAGGATCAAAAATACTGTGATCAGGAAATAACACACTGCCATAATCGGAACAACAACATCCAGAACCTTTACTGTTGCATTCTTTCGAAGCACGATCACTGCTGCCAGAACCACTAAAATCACAGTTGTATAAATCGGTGGGATAGAAAATGCATTTTCAAACGAAGACGTCACTGAATTACTGATCACCTGGCTAATACCACACCAACAGATTAATCCTGAAATTGCAAATAATACCGCGATCACTGAATATCTCTTTTTCTTTCCTTGATGTTCTTCCATGTAGTGATGGATATAATATGCCGGACCTCCGCGATATCCTCCATACAACGGATCTTTTTCTTTATGAAGCTGTGCAAGTGTTGCCTCAACAAATGCTGTGGAAGAACCGATCAGTGCCGTGACCCACATCCAGAACACTGCTCCAGCCCCGCCGGCTGAGATGGCTGCAACAACACCTACCAGATTCCCCATTCCCACACGGGTTGCTGTTGATACAATCAGTGTCTGAAAATTAGACAACCCATCCTCTTTCCCTTTTTTACTATTCAACGATCTTACCATCTCCGGAAAAAGACGGATTGGAAGAAATCTTGTACGGATTGTGAAATAAATTCCTGTTGGAATCAACAGAATAATCAGAAGTGATATTCCCACACTTCCGCCGCCTGGAAGCGGTATCTGAAACAGATCGCCCCATAAAAACGAATATACTTTCTCGATCAGTGTTATTACCATCATCTTATCCTCTCATTCTTATCTTTTTCATTTTTCCGCCTGCTTATCCAAAAATGCCTCGGCGTTCTTGTATCTTAACTAAGCACTGAAAACTTTCCACTGTCCTTGGAAACAATATTCATCCGTATCTTACAGTCTGCCATCGGTTCATGATTTACGTCCAGTTCATAATCAATCTGGACCGCTATCTTATCTTCTTCAAAATCAACCTGAAGGTGTCTCGTATTCACTCCGATCAGCATCTGTCCATAAGGCGTCTTATAAAATGTCTGATTCTTTTTATTTTTCTCAAAGATCATATGAGAGTTTGAAAGACCGCTTTTCACGATCTCTACACATTCATCTCCGTTAATCTTAATTCTGTTCTTGATCACTCCGGAAGTTCCTTCTACAACTTCCTCGTAGACAATATAATGTTTTCCGTTCTTCAAATAATATGTTGCTGGTGTCACAACTTCGATTGCTTCGTTCTCATCATCTTCTACCTCCGGAGTGACCGCCACAATCTCCTCATGCATTCCGGAAATACTTACCAATACATCTTTTGTCATAAATGAATTCTCCATAGAAAAGAATCAGGAAAATTTCGTTCCGTCAGTCTTTCCGCAACCAACGTACAAGCACGAAATAACTTTCCTGATTCAGAATTACTAATTAATACTCTTCAATATTTACTACATTCGTTGTCGGAACATCAAATGGCATCACTGTATTCGCAAACTTCCTGAACTTCTCAGCCGCATCGCTGACATAGAAGGAATACTCACTATGATGTTCTGTCGTCTCATCATTCGCCATCTCTTCCTCTTCCAACAGACGTTTCAGATCCATCGCTGTCTCATATGCAGGATTCACAATCTGAATCTTATCCCCCATATATTCTCTGATCTTAGATCTGAGAAGCGGATAATGCGTACATCCAAGGATCATCGCATCAATATCTGTATTGCGCATGGATTCGAGATAATACTCAATAATCTCTCTTGTCACAATATGTTCTTTGAATCCCTCTTCCACTAACGGTACGAAAAGAGGACAGGCTTTCTCGATCACTTCAATCTTAGGATTCATTCCCTGAATCACTTTCGTATACATTCCACTCTGAACCGTTGCTTCAGTACCTACCACACCGACTTTTCCATTCGTTGTAGCTTCTACCGCTGCTCTGGCTCCCGGAATGACTACTCCAATGATCGGAAGGTCAAACTCATCCTTCACTGCATCCAATGCAAGCGCACTCGCCGTATTACATGCGATCACAATTGCTTTCACCTGTTTCGTCCTCAGGAAACGGATAATCTGTTCTGAAAAACGAATGATCGTGTTTTGTGATTTGCTACCGTATGGAACACGCGCCGTATCCCCAAAATAAACAATGTTCTCATACGGCAATTGTCTTGATATCTCTCTCGCTACAGTCAGTCCTCCGACTCCTGAATCAAACACCCCGATCGGTGCCATCTTTTTATTCTTCATGTCCGTCAAAGTTCTCCCCTTAATCTATCCTTATCAGTTATTTTTATCTTATCGCAGATACACAATTCAGCCATGTAACCTTCTTACAAAGGCTGCATGGCTGAATGTTATATTTCATTACCAGTCATCTGGTAACCATTGCTATTCTATTATAATAACTCAAAGTGATATTTGCAATGCTATTTCACATTTTTACAGAGCAAGAGTCTTCGCTACATCGTACTGATATGCCGGAATTGTCTTCTTCATAGCAAGTGCTTCTTCAATGTCAAAATCAATAAACTGTCCGTTCTTGTATCCTACAACACGGTTTGTCTTTCCCTGGCAAAGAAGGTCGACTGCCATAGCTCCCATTGTAGAAGCATATACTCTGTCCTTACATGTCGGGCTTCCACCACGCTGCATGTGTCCAAGAATTGTTGCTCTTGTCTCAATTCCTGTAGCATCTTCGATTCTCTTTGCCATATTGATAGAATCTCCAACACCCTCTGCATTGATGATGATGTAGTTCTTCTTACCACGCTTCTTATTCTCAAGAATATCTTTGATCAGTGCTTTCTCATCATAGTCCTTTTCCTCTGGCATGAGAATTTTCTCGGCTCCGTTAGCAATACCACACCACAGTGCAAGATATCCTGCATCACGTCCCATAACCTCGATCACACTGCATCTTTCATGAGATGTAGATGTATCACGAACCTTATCGATTGCTTCCATTGCTGTGTTAACAGCTGTATCAAATCCGATTGTGTAATCTGTACATGCAATATCAAGGTCGATTGTTCCTGGAATACCAATTGTATTTACTCCCAGATTTGCCAGCTTCTGAGCTCCTGCAAAAGATCCGTCTCCACCGATTACTACCAGTCCGTCGATTCCGTACTTCTTACAGATCGCAGCTGCCTTCTGCTGACCTTCTTCTGTACGCATTGTCTTACAACGAGCTGTCTGGAGAACTGTACCACCACGCTCAATGATATCAGACACGTCACGTGCTGACATATCAATGATCTCTTCCTTCAGAAGTCCATGATAACCTCTGCGGATTCCGCGAACCTTAAGTCCTTTTGCAAGTGCACGTCTTACTACCGCACGGATTGCTGCGTTCATTCCCGGAGCATCTCCTCCACTTGTCAGAACACCGATTGTACGGATGCTGTCTTCGATTTCATCAAGATATTTTTCTTTGTCGACTGTTTTATTTTCTGCCATGTTTTAGTCCACCCTTTCTCTGAAATGTCTGATTACTGCCAAAACCAATCATTGTCAATTTTTTATCAACTCCGCCAATATTCTACCTTATTTAGAATATGTTTTCAATAGGTTTTTCCACTACTTTTACTCTCTTCTCGCCGAAATGATTCATCAATCTGCTTAAAATCTGTTCATTTATACCGATATTCCTATTTTTCGGCAGTTTTTTCACCGCACGTTCCTTCGCACAATAGATCATAACTTCATCATCTCCGTCTGAATCTGCCAGATATCCATAGACAATCTGTTCCTCATCCAGAAATGTCGCCTTATCAGGAAACTGAATCCACAATTCCTTTTTCGTCCGTTCAAACGGGATAATTTTCTCACAGATCATCTTACTCGGCTTATCATCTTCTTCCGAAACTCTTCCGCGAACAAATACCTTGCTATCTACTTCCAGATAATCTCTGTTCTTCTCATAATCTCGCGGGAACACAACAACCTCTACCGTTCCCAAAAGATCTTCTACCGTGATAAATGCCATCATCTGATTCGTCTTTGTGTGCTTTATGGTCTTCTCTGTGATCATTCCACCAATAATTTCTTTCGCCCCGTCGTGCACTTTTGTATGACCGGTCTCTTCATCCAGCTGAAAGTCCGCCGTTGTCGCAGAAATGGATTTCTTCCACTTCTCCTCATACGCCTCAAGCGGATGTCCGCTGACATAGATTCCAAGTACTTCTTTTTCAAATGCGAGAAGTGTTTCTTTGGAGTATTCTCCCACATCAGGCATCCTGATCTGAAATTCTTCTTTCTGATCTTCACTCACCAGATCAAACAATGTCATCTGTCCAACCATAGAGTTCTTTTTTTCCTGGGTTACATGATCTACGATCTGTACATAGATACTCATGAACTGTTTTCTTGTTCCGCCAAGCGTATCCAATGCCCCCGCCTTAATCAGATTTTCTATCGTACGTTTATTTAATATGTTCTTTGCTGAAAGACGGGTAATGAAATCTTCCAGGTTCTGGAACAACCCAAGCTCTTCTCTGTCTTCCACGATTGCTTTGATCACTGGTCTTCCGATACTCTTGATTGCAGCAAGTCCATAACGGATATCCCCGCCATCTACAGAGAAGTTTGCTTCACCTTTATTAATATCCGGCGGCAGGATCTTAATATTCATCTGACGACATGCATAAATATACTCAGATACCTTAGACGGATTATCAATGACTGATGTCATAAGCGCTGCCATATATTCTACCGGGAAATAATATTTCAGCCATGCAGTCTGATAAGAAACCACTGCATATGCAGCCGCATGAGACTTATTGAACGCATATTTTGCAAAATCGATCATTTCATCATAAATCTTATTTGCAGTCTGTTCATCAATTCCATTCTTTATACATCCTGGTACGCCTGTCTCCTCATCACCATAAATAAAGATCTTACGTTCTTTCTCCATGACTGCCGCCTTTTTCTTTGACATCGCACGACGCAGAAGGTCGCTTCGTCCAAGTGAGTATCCTGCAAGATCTCGTACAATCTGCATAACCTGCTCCTGATAGACAATACATCCATAAGTAGGGGCAAGGATCGGCTCCAGTTGTGGGCAATCATATGTGATAGAAGAACTGTCATTCTTTCCTCGGATATACTGCGGAATGAAATCCATCGGACCAGGACGATACAGCGAAATTCCGGCAATAACATCTTCCAGGTTATGCGGCTTCAGTTCCTTCATGAACCCTTTCATTCCAGCACTCTCAAGCTGGAACACACCATCTGTCTTACCTGTTCCGATATAATCCAGCACCTTTTGATCATTGTAATCTATCTGATTGATATTCAGTTCCGGCTGCTTTCTTCTTGCAAGCAGCACTGCATTCTGTATCACAGTCAATGTACGAAGGCCCAGGAAGTCCATTTTCAGAAGTCCAAGTTCCTCAAGTGTTGTCATAATAAACTGCGTTGTGATTGTTCCGTCTGCTGCCCTCGAAAGAGGTACATACTCATCAACCGGCTTCTGACAGATAACAACACCGGCGGCATGCATAGAACAATGTCTCGGTAGTCCTTCCAAACGCTTCGCCATATCGATCAGATTTGTCACCGTCTCATCCGTATCATATAACTTTTTCAGATCCGGATTCATTTTCAGAGCTTTATCAATTGTGATTCCAAGCTCCTGCGGAATCATTTTGGAAATAGAATCCACATAAGCATATGGCAGATCCATTACACGTCCAACATCACGGATCACACCTCGTGCTGCCAGGGTACCGAATGTAACAATCTGAGCCACACAGTCTTTTCCATATTTTCTTGTAACGTAATCAATAACCTCCTGACGTCTCTCATAACAGAAGTCAACGTCGATATCGGGCATGGATACACGTTCCGGATTCAGGAAACGCTCAAACAGCAACTGATAACGGATTGGATCGATTGTCGTGATCTCAAGGCAATAGGACACGATACTTCCTGCAGCGGATCCGCGTCCCGGCCCAACTGAGATTCCGTGATCTTTTGCGTATTTAATAAAATCCCACACGATCAGGAAATAATCTACATACCCCATCTGATGAATCGTTTCCAATTCATAAGACAAACGCTCTTTCAATTCTTCCGAAGGATCACCGTAACGCTTTTCCAATCCTTCATAGCAAAGCTTCTGCAGATATTCCCAGGAAGTATAACCATCCGGCACATCATATTTCGGAAGTTTTGTTACACCAAATTCAATCTCGACATGACATCGATCCGCAATCTTCTGTGTATTCTCCAACGCCTGTTTCGCATAAGGGAACAGACGTAGCATCTCTTCTTCTGACTTCACATAATACTGCCCGCCGTCATACCGCATACGATTCTCATCTGAAAGCTTCTTTCCTGTCTGAATACAAAGTAGAATATCATGTGGCTTCGCATCTTCTGCATATGTATAATGAATATCATTCGTAGCAACCAGCTCAATTCCTGTCTCTTCAGACATTTTGAATAGCTGTTGATTGACAAGTCCCTGCTCCGGTATTCCATGATCCTGCAACTCCAGGAAGAAATTCCCTTCGCCGAAAATTTCCTGATACTCTAAGGCTGTCTTCTTCGCCTCTTCATATAATCCCTTCGTCAGGAATCTTGCCACCTCACCTGCCAGGCAGGCACTTAAAGCAATGATACCTTTATGGTACTTGCGCAGAAGTTCCTTATCCACTCGCGGTTTATAGTAATAACCTTCCACAAATCCCTTCGAAACAATCTTCGTCAGATTCGCATATCCTTCCTCATTTTCTGCCAGAAGCACAAGATGATAATATCTGTCATCTCCTCCTGTGATCTCGCGATCAAAACGAGAATTCGGAGCCACATACACTTCGCATCCAAGGATTGGATTGATTCCCTGCTTCTTGGCTTCCCGATAGAAATCGATCACACCATACATAACACCGTGATCTGTAATTGCCGCACTGTTCATCCCAAGTTCTTTGACCCTGGACACGTATTCTTTTATCTTATTCGATCCATCCAGCAGACTAAATTCTGTATGGACATGCAAATGTGCAAAACTCATAGTTCACCTCAATGATCAAATTTTAACTAAGAAAAGGGAAGGCTCTGACTTGATACACAGGTCAGAATCCCTTCCCTTCATTTTACACTCTTTATGGAAATTTTAAAATGTTAAATCTTATTTATTTCCACCATCTATCATGAACTGGATCAGCTTATCTGTATCTTCTTTCTCGTAAGCGATAACTTCCAGCTCCGGAATCTCTCCGTTAGAGAAAATGTTAGCCATAGATACATACTGGGAAAGTTTAGACTTCAGGTTCAGTCTGTCTCCCTCACCTGTTACTAACTCTACTCTTCCTTTACAAGAATCTACTACCTTAAAAAATCCTTCAACATCTGTAATATTCTGAACTTTCATTCTAAATACCCCTTTCTTTTAACAATTTAATTATAACTTTACTTCCTAAATTCATCTGGGAATGATATTACCTATCATTTTCTCATTCCTAATGTTATTATAACGTATTTAAAGCATATTACAAGTAGGAAGAATCACTATTTTTCTCATTTTCAGCATATAAAATCTCACACTTTTTTCTATTTGAAGCAACACTTCCTACAAGTCATAGTCACTTTCTCTAACACGTAACGGTTCGTTTGCAGATTGCTTTTACAAACTATAAATACCGTCCTCTTTGATTACGATTTTCTTCTGTTTCAAGAGTCTTCCAACTGCACGTTTGAACGCAGCTTTACTCATTCCCATCTCTGCTTTAATGCGCTCCGGATCTGCTTTATCTGTGAATGGAAGTTTACCCCCACAAGTCTCAATGCATTCCAGAATCAGTTCTGCATCTTTGTCCATCTGCTCTGGAATCTTGCCACGGACACTCAGATCCAGTTTTCCATCCTCTTTAACTGCTGCCACACGTGCTTCAATCTCCTGTCCCGGATACATTCTTCCATACATCTCTCTCTTCGGAATCAATGCAGAATACAGATTATCTACTGCCACGAAAGCTCCCAGATCACGATTCACCTCATAAACTGTTCCGGTTACAATATCATCCTTTTTATAAGGAGAGTCTGTCTGCAGAAGATGATAGATCTTCATTGTCGCACAAAGTCTCTCGCTCTTATCTACATAAAGACTTACCAGACAGCGGTCGCCCTTCTCTACCTTCTCTGTCTGTTCCTTAAATGGAAGGAACAGGTCCTTCTCAAGTCCCCAGTCAAGAAAAGCACCCATTCTGCCCACATCTGCTACTGTCAGGACAGCCAGCTGTCCAAGAGTGATCTTTGGCTCATTCGTTGTTGCGATCATACGATCGGAAGAATCTTTATAGAGGAATACCTCGATCGGATCTCCCAGTTCGATTCCGTCCGGAACCTGTTTCTTTGGAAGAAGAACACGCTCCTCGTCACTTCCAAGATATACTCCAAAATCTACCAGCTTTACTACCGTAAGTACCTGTTTTACTCCTAATCTCATCTTTTCTCCATTCTGCCGCTGGCTTACGCGGCCCATTTTTTAATATGTTTTCTATACCTTAAGGTATTTTCTATGCTGTTGTCAATCGAATCTCATCAATTTCTTTGATTCTTTATTTGATATTTTTTTAACATATTCTTTCTATGAATTGATTTACCTTTCTGAATTATGTATAATTACTTCAATGTGAAAGCAATCTTTCTGCCTACAGCCTGTCTGAGGCAGTATTTTTAAGAGAGGATATTAGTATGAGTGCACAAAATCTTACTTTATTGACAGACCTGTATGAGCTTACTATGATGCAGGGATATTTTGAAACACAGGAAAATCAGACCGTTGTATTCGATGTTTTCTTCCGTGACAATCCGAACAAAGGCGGATATTCCGTCATGGCAGGACTGGATCAGGTCATTGACTATATTAAAAATCTGAATTTTTCTTATGAAGATGTTGATTATTTAAGAGGGCTCGGATTGTTCAGTGAGGATTTTCTTCATTATCTGAGCGGATTTCATTTTAGCGGAGACATTTATGCGATCCCGGAGGGAAGTGTCATCTTCCCAAGAGAACCGCTTCTGAAAGTCGTAGCTCCGATCATGGAGGCTCAGCTTGTTGAGACAGCAATTCTTACGATTCTGAATCATCAGTGCCTGATCGCTACGAAAGCTTCCCGTGTTGTTTATGCGGCACAAGGAGACGGTATCATGGAGTTCGGACTTCGCCGCGCCCAGGGACCGGATGCGGGACTGTACGGAGCAAGAGCTGCCGTGATCGGTGGATGCGTCGGAACTTCCAATGTACTCGCCGGCGAAATGTTTGATGTACCGATTATGGGAACGCATGCACACAGTTGGATCATGACTTTCAAAGATGAATATACTGCATTTAAAGAATATGCAAGATTGTATCCTGATGCATGTACACTGCTTGTCGATACTTATGACACATTGAAATCCGGTGTTCCGAATGCGATCCGTGTTTTTACCGAGATGCGCGAAGCAGGCATCAAACCGAAGAGCTACGGTATCCGCCTTGACTCCGGTGATCTCGCTTATCTTTCTAAAAAGGCGCGTAAGATGCTGGATGACGCCGGATTCCAGGATGCTGTCATTGCCGCTTCCAACGACCTGGATGAATTTCTGATCCACGATCTCAAGATGCAGGGCGCTGCAATTTCTTCCTGGGGCGTCGGAACGAACCTTATTACATCAAAAGACTGCCCGTCCTTTGGCGGTGTTTATAAACTGGCTGCTATTCAAAACGCAGATGGTGAATTCCAGCCGAAGATCAAGATTTCTGAGAATATTGAGAAGATCACCAATCCGGGAAATAAAACTATCTATCGCATTTACGACAAAGAGACTGGTATGCTGCGTGCCGATCTGATCTGCTTTGCTGATGAGACATTTAATACAGGGGAAGATCTTCTTCTCTTTGACCCAAATGCTACATGGAAGAAAACACTTCTTCCGGGTGGAACCTACACAATGCGTGAACTGCTTGTCCCAATCTTCCAGCATGGAGAATGTAAGTATGAGTCCCCATCTGTAAAGGAGATTGCAGAATTCTGTCGTCAGGAAAAAGAGACTCTTTGGGATGAGACAAAACGTCTCTTCAATCCACATAAGGTATATGTGGATCTTTCCCAAAAACTGTACGATACAAAAACCAAGCTGCTGAATGAAGCACATCATTAATTACTGTCACCATATGATGAAATGGAGTTTTAATTATTATGAAATACCAAGTGATTGTACTTGATCTAGACGGTACACTGACCAATTCAAAAAAAGAAATAACGCCCCCTACAAGGGACGCTCTGATTGAAATTCAACAGAATGGAAAAAAAGTAGTCCTCGCCAGTGGTCGCCCGATCAACGGTGTCGCGCCTCTGGCAGAGGAATTATATCTAAAAAAATACGGCGGATTCATGCTCTCCTTTAACGGTGCGAGAATCACCCGTTGTTCTGACAATGCAATTATTTATAATAAGGTTATCCCACAGGAAGTCATCCGTCCGATTTACGAGGCGGTAAAAGAATATCCTGGATTGGACCTTATCTCTTATACGGATAAAGTAATCCTCTCCGGTATTAAAAGTAATGAATACACTGAGAAAGAAGCCGCCATCAACAGCATGGAGATCTGTCCGGTTGAGGACTTCCCTGCCGCACTTGATTTCCCGGTCAATAAAATGCTTATCCCAGGTGAACCTTCCATCCTGGAAGACCTGATGCCGAAGCTGCAGAAACAATACCACGGGTTGCTCAACATCTACCGTTCTGAACCATTCTTCTTAGAGATCATGCCTCAGAATATCGATAAAGCACACTCTCTGCAGAAGCTTCTGAACAGTATCGGTCTCACTGCCGATTCCATGATCTGCTGCGGCGACGGCTTCAATGATCTGTCCATGATCGAATATGCCGGTCTTGGTGTAGCAATGGAGAATGCCCAGCCGGTCGTCAAAGAATCTGCTGACTTTATCACAAAGTCGAATGATGAGGACGGGATTCTTCACGTTGTAAATCTCTACATGAGAGATTAGGCTTTCTCTCCGGAAGCTGCGCAAGAATCACAGCCGCAAATACAAGGGCACATCCAAAAAGTTCCCTTGGAGACAAGGTTTCTCCAAGAATCAACCAGCCTGCAAGTACTGAAAATACAGACTCAAGACTTAACAGCAGAGATGCAACTGTCGGGTCTGTATTTTTTTGTGCAACAATCTGCAAAGTATATCCTACTCCACAAGACATGATTCCTGCATAAGCAATTGGCTTCCATGCCTGCAATATAGAATAAAGTTCCGGGTGCTCAAATAAAATTGTCGGTATCATACATAAGATTCCACAAACAAAAAACTGAATACAGGACATCTTCACTCCGTCTGCTTTTGGTGAAAAATGATCGATCACAAGAATATGGAATGAAAAAGCAACAGAACCCAGTAAAATATAAAAATCTCCTTTTGCAATGGAAAATCCTGACGTCATGCATAAGAAATACATACCAATCACAGCAAGTACTACACCAATCCACACTTTAATCCCTGCTTTTTTTCCAACAACCATGCCTAAGATTGGAACGATCAGAATGTATAATGCTGTGATGAATCCTGCTTTTCCTGCCGTTGTATATTGTATCCCGATCTGTTGCAAAGAACTTCCCAGCATAAGGAAAAATCCACAACAAATACCACCGATGATAAGTGTTTTCTTATTTTGTATAACTTCTTTTCCTTGTGATATCTCCTCCTTTCTCTTCTTATCCAATACATAAATCACCGGAATCAATACGATTCCACCAAGTATACTTCTGGCACTGTTAAATGTGAATGGACCGATGTAGTCCATCCCAGCACTTTGTGCAACAAATGCTGCGCCCCAAATAAGCGCGATTATCAGAAGTATTAAATTATTTACATACCTCTTTTTCAATTTTTTTACCTCTTTTTCAATTTTTAGCCACTCTCTAGTATACAAAAAAATCTGCTGATTGGCAGATTTTTTTGATTTTTCTTATTATTTTTCTTAATAGTGCATAATTACCGGATCTCCAACCTGGATCAACTCATACAATTTCCCGGCATCCGAATAGCTCATATTGATACATCCATGAGAACCTCTGTAGGTATATACATTTCCTCCAAAACTGCTCTGCCATGTTGCATCATGAAAACCAACACCGGAATACGTTACACGCATCCAATATTTTACAGGAGTTTCATACTCTCTTGTTCCATCCGGTCTTAAATTACCGCGCAGTACTTTATTCTGCATTCGTTCCAAAATCGTATAAACTCCTGCCGGAGTACTTCTTCCGCCTTTCGGAAGTCCGGTCACTACATCTGCTGACATTAAAACTTCTCCGTCTTTGACATACCACATTTTCTGATTCGTCAGATCGACTTCTGCATAAGTGAAGCCCCAATCCTGCGCACCATGCGATGCCGCAGTCTTTCCTTCCACATAAACCGGCTCTCGACTTATTGTTTCTCCGCTTTCAACATTCGCGAGAAGTGTCTCATACTCTGCCTTTTCATTAATCTCCCAACCGTAAGTTCCACCGGAAACTTCGGTTGCTCTTCCATCCGGTGTAGTGAATTGTCTGGTCTTTCCTGCAGTATCATACTGCTGTGCAAACTGCGTCACCCATTCCTGTATAAGTTCCGGGTGAAATGTCACCACATAATTCTCATCTACTGTCACCCACTGTGAAATAATTGTTTTATCAACCACAACCGGTGTATCAAGTCCCATCTCATAAGTTACACTCGCATTCAGGTATGCATTCATCGTATCGCACGCCTGCTGAACTTCCAATGACTCCTTTGTATATAGCGGCTGTACATAACATCCTGCTTCATCAAGATTCAACTGCTCTTGCAGTCCCTCTATCGCTTGGACTACCGCTTTCTTCAATGCATCTGCATCGATTGCCGTTCCTTCCGTAATGTCTCCCGGAACAAACTTTTCTCCGTCAAACACCGGCATAGAAGATATCGGCTGTACCTGTTCTGTTGTCATAGCTGTCAGATTTGCAATCTTCGCATCTAATGCTTTCTCATCATAATCTGCACTTGCCGTGATGGACAATCCTTTTCCCTCTCCCGACCATGCTGCCGGCCACAGAAAAACGGACTGCTCCTTTAATAGTTTATCTATCACTCCATTCTCTTTATATTCAACAGAGATCTCCTTTCCTGTAATCATATCAGAAAGTCCCGCATGTTCTGTAATCTTCAATTCATACTTCTTAACTTCTGATTTCAGATAATCTGCCACATCTTCTTCCTTAGCATATGAAAAATCTTTCCCGTTAACCTTTGTATTTGGAAGAAAATGACTCATAAAATACAAAGCGGTTCCTATGTACCCTAAAACCAAGATTCCTGCAACCATTCCGAGGCTGATCCATAGCCATTTTTTCTTGTTGTCCCCCATCAAATGACTTCTCCTTTGTAATTACTTTATTGCCTGTCCTTCTGTAGTATTTCACTACTGACAAACCGCTTTTATAGCTTACACATTTTCTATTATGACAGAAACGCAAAGATATTTCCTTAATTTTTTCTTATTTTAGTAATATTTTATTCCTTTGGATATAAATTAAGAGGGACACTACAATAAAATAGTATCCCCCTTCACTCACTATAACAAAGTACAGTCTATAATTTATTCACATTTTGTAAAGTACATAGAAATTCCCTGTCCACCACCAATACACATACTGATCATTGCATCTTTCTTATCTGTTCTCATCAACTCATACATTACTTTTACAGTAAGCATAGCTCCTGTTGCTCCAATCGGATGTCCAATGGAAATTCCACCACCATATATATTTACTTTTTCTGGATCTAATCCAAGATCACGACTTACAGCATATGCCTGGCTTGCAAACGCTTCATTAATTTCAAACATATCAATAGACTTCAAATCAACACCTAGTTTGTTTGCAAGTTTCTCACTAGAGAACTTTGGTGAATATCCCATCAATTCTGCATCAAACCCTGCAATTGCATATCCTTCAATTTTCATCTTTGGTGTTACACCAAGCTCTTCTGCTTTCTCTTTAGACATTACAACAACTGCTGCTGCGCCATCGTTTAAGCTGGATGAATTTGCTGCTGTAACTGTACCGCCTTTCACAAAACATGGACGAAGTTTTGCAAGTTTTTCCATACTCTGTCCTTCTCTTGGACCTTCATCGGTATCAAATATTGTTATATTTCCCTTACGATCTTTCAATTCAACTGGAAGAATCTCATCTTTGAATTTACCTTCTTTGATTGCCTTGCATGCTCTCTGATGGCTGCGTACTGCGAACGCATCCTGTTCTTCTCTTGTTACATGGTATTTCTCTGCTACATTTTCTGCTGTCACACCATTGTGGTTTCCATCCAGAGGCCATGTCAGGATATCAATCACTCCATCCTCGAATACCTTATGTCCCATTCTTGCTCCCCAACGTGCATCATTTACATAATATGGAAGTCTGGAAATGTTCTCTGTACCACCTGCAACAACAACATCTGCCTGTCCTGTCTGAATCTCCATAACAGCCTCTGCAATAGACTGAAGTCCTGATCCACACTGACGGTTTACAGAATATGCTGTTGTCTCTTTTGGCATTCCAGCTTTTAAACTGACTGCTCTTGCAATGAAGCCATTCTCTGCAACTTCTCCAACCTGTCCGATTACAACTTCATCAACATCTGATGGCTGGATTCCTGCTCTTTTCACTGCTTCTTTAACTACCATAGCTCCCATATCGATTGCTGTGATATCCTTTAAGCTTCCACCATAGCTTCCTACTGGAAGTCTTACTCCACTTACAACAACTACTTCTTTCATTTTTATATCCTCCTGTTGTTCTGTTTTTTGCGGTTCTCTCTCGTAAGCAAGAACCGCCTTTGATACTATATTTATTGAATCTGCAATTTTATTTTTAGAAGTTAGATCCGATCTTATTTCCTTTTTCATCGTATTTGTAGAATCCCTGTCCTGTCTTCTTTCCAAGCATTCCTGATTTGACCATTGTCTCAAGAAGTGGGCATGGACGATATTTGCTGTCATGGAATCCGTTGTAAAGTCCTGTCATTGTTGCAAGCATTGTGTCGATTCCAACAAAGTCTGTCAGCTCGATTGGTCCCATCGGGTGGTTACATCCGAGCTTCATTGCATTGTCAACATCTTCCGGTTTGCTTCCTTCCATTACCATGAAGGCTGCCTCGTTCTGCATTGGAACAAGGATACGATTTACCATGAATCCAGGAAACTCTGGAGCATCTACTGTTGTCTTTCCAATCTTTCCTGCAAATTCTTTCACTACATCATATGTCTCATCGGATGTTACAAGTCCACGAACCAGCTCAAGAAGCTTCATAACCGGTGCCGGATAGAAGAAGTGTGCTCCCATTACTTTGTCCGGACGGTTTGTAACAGATGCTATCTCAGAGATAC
>OGOW01000776.1_pt1 | contig 33424 bp, 37 predicted proteins | sample 1552781 | NCBI WGS metagenome assembly OGOW01 (sample SAMEA2580145, study PRJEB22360) | human gut metagenome | biome: human gut; feature: human-associated habitat; material: faeces | place: Denmark | collected 2008/2010
CTGCGCCAGCACCTGCTGCTGCAACTACAACGCCTGCTGCTGCAGATACGCCGAACTCTTCCTCACATGCCTTAACGAGATCGTTAAGCTCTAATACTGTTAAACCCTTGATTACTTCAATAATTTCCTGAGTTGTCATTTTATTTTCCTCCATTAAAAATTTTTAATAAGTTAAAATTAGTTCTTAAATTAATGTTACTTCTAAGCCTTATCTAATTAAGCCTCTGCGTTCTTCTCAGCAATCTGCTTAATAACACGAGCAAAGTTGGTAACTGGGGACTGAATGCTTCCAAGGAACTTGGAAAGTAATTCGTCTCTTGATGGGATAGTAGCAATAACCTTGATACCGTTCTCATCATAGTATGTGCCATCAACGACACCACCCTTTAACTGAAGCTTGTCTGCTGTCTGCGCGAACTGGAATAATACTCTTGCAGGAGCTGTAGCGTCAGTCTTAGAGATAGCGATAGCTGTAGGTCCTTCAAGGTTCTTAGAAAGTTCCTCAAAAGGAGTATCCTTAACTGCTATGTTGATAAGTGTGTTCTTATATACCTTATAAGTAACACCAGCTTCTCTTAACTGCTTACGAAGCTGTGTATCCTGCTCAACTGTAAGTCCACGGTAATCAACAACAACTGCTGCTGCTGCGCCGTCGAGAGCTGCGCTGATCTCATCAACGATAGGCTTCTTAATCTCTACTTTTGCCATGATTTCTTCCTCCTATTTTATTTTTTGCCATAATATAAGGAAAAAAATAGCCCCCCGTAGCCGGAGAGCACACATAAGTCTGATACTTATATTATCCCTCGGCAGGTGTACTTAGCCTTATATCCATCCGGATACCTGCTGTCTACGGCAAATCCACTCAAAATGAGTGTCGACTCAAATCTGTTAAGATATGAATCTGTATATAACATTCCGTTCAGGAAACCCTGAACGGAATGCATTATATCATTAATATATATCCGGTGTCAACCGTTTTTTCAAAAAACAGAAATACTTACCGAACAAATTAAGGATTAACCAACATACTTAGATGTGTTAACCTTTACACCAGGACCCATTGTGGAAGCAAGTGTAATGTTCTTTAAGTATGTTCCCTTTAATGATGAAGGCTTAGCCTTAACGATTGCATCCATGATAGCCTGGAAGTTGTCTGCTAACTGCTCTTCTGTGAAAGAAACCTTTCCAACTGGAACATGTACAATGTTAGTCTTGTCAAGTCTGTACTCAATCTTACCAGCCTTGATCTCGTTGATAGCCTTTGTTACATCCATAGTAACTGTACCAGCCTTAGGGTTTGGCATTAAGCCCTTAGGTCCAAGTACACGACCAAGACGACCAACAACGCCCATCATATCAGGTGTAGCAACAACTACGTCGAACTCAAACCAGCCATCGTTCTGGATCTTTGGAATAAGCTCCTCGCCGCCTACATAATCAGCTCCTGCTGCCTCAGCCTCATTAGCCTTGTCACCCTTAGCGAAAACTAAGACTCTTACAGTCTTACCTGTTCCGTGAGGAAGAACTACAGCACCACGGATCTGCTGCTCAGCGTGACGTCCGTCACAACCTGTTCTGATATGCGCTTCAACTGTCTCGTCAAACTTTGCAGTTGCTGCCTTCTTAACTAAAGCTACTGCTTCAGCCGGATCGTAAGCCATTGTACGATCGATTAACTTGGCAGCTTCTGTATATTTCTTACCTTTTTTCATTATCAATAACCTCCTAGTGGTATTTGCGGGGAAATCCCTCCCACGTCTTGTGCTCGGCTCCATGCCGAAATTAATTCAAATTAATCCTCTACAACGATACCCATGCTTCTTGCAGTACCAGCGATCATGCTTGTAGCTGCTTCAACGGATGCTGCGTTGAGATCCGGCATCTTAAGCTCAGCAATCTTCTGAACCTCAGATCTCTTAATAGTTGCAACCTTAGTCTTGTTAGGAACACCTGAAGCTGTCTTAATGTTGCAAGCCTTCTTAAGAAGAACTGCTGCTGGAGGAGTCTTTGTTACGAAGCTGAAGCTTCTGTCAGCGTAAACAGTGATGACAACAGGAATAACCATTCCATCCTGATCTGCTGTTCTTGCGTTGAACTCCTTTGTGAACTGCATGATGTTAACACCATGCTGGCCAAGTGCAGGACCAACTGGTGGAGCCGGTGTTGCTTTGCCGCCTGGAATCTGTAATTTGATATAACCTTCTACTTTCTTTGCCATTTTGGCACCTCCTAAATAATGTGGTAATTGCGGGGAAATCCCTCCCACTTCCGCATGCCGTGTATATATTATGTACAATGCATGACGGACGCATCAAAAAATTGTTACATTTTCTTAATTTCTGTGAAACTTAACTCAACCGGTGTTTCACGACCGAACATGTCGACGTTGATTGTAACGCTGCGCTTGCCTGCGTTGACGCTCTTAATCATGCCGACTGTCTTATCCCAGACGCCGCTCGTCACGATGATGCTGTCGCCAACCTTGTACTCTGAATCTGCTGCAAGGATGACATCGCCCATGCCTAACGCCTTAATCTCGGACTCTGACAAAGGAACAGGCTTAGATCCCGGTCCGACAAAGCCGGTAACGCCTCTGGTGTTACGGACAACATACCAGGTATCATCATTCATAATCATGTTCACAAGCACATAACCAGGGAACATCTTGCGCTGAACCTGCTTGGTAACGCCGTTCTTAACCTCCTGAACGTCTTCCATTGGTACCAGAACCTCAAGAATCTGATCCTGAAGATGTCTGTTTTCAATTGTCTTTTCAATGTTAGCCTTAACCTTATTCTCATATCCTGAGTAGGTATGGGCTACATACCAATTTGCCTCTGACATTCCTAATCCACCTTTTCCTTACTTTACTAAGAACCCTAAACCGAAACGAAACACAATATCAATAACGGTTATCAGCACACCTAAAATAACTGAGATAATCACAACCGCACCGGTCTGTTTACCGACGGTCTCCGGGGTTGGCCATGAGATAGTCTTGAACTGTCCCTTAAGGCCTTTGAACCAGCTTGTCTTCTTGGCAGCCGGCTTCTTACTCTTCTTTTCAGAATCGCCCATAATTACCTCCAATTACTTTGTTTCCTTGTGTAATGTGTGTGACTTACAGAACTTACAATACTTCTTTGTCTCCATTCTGTCCGGATGTGTCTTCTTGTCCTTAGTCATGTTGTAATTACGCTGCTTGCACTCTGTACATGCCAATGTTATCTTTACACGCACAACTTCCACCTCCAATTAGTTTCTTTTAATAATTAGTGTTTTTAAGGCATAAAAAAAAAGCCTTAGCTCTTCCATAGCTAGTTTAGAATATCATAGCAATAATGGTAAGTCAAGCCTTTTTTACATATTTCATAACAAATTTCATGATGCTAACATGAAAAGTTTATTTCCACCTCATCCGGATTTCATAACAAAACATTCCCAGAAATATTGCTCTGTACAATAATATTATCATTTTCAAGGTACAATGCTCTTGTACTTCTTCCTATTATATGGTATATTTTCGTTATATAGTATGATATGAGGGTCAAAAGGTATTTTGCCCTCATTTGATATCCTCAAATTGCTCCGCTGTAAAACAGCTTCGCATTACTAGAAAAGGATTTTTAGTATGTGCATTTCATTTATTCACACGGAGGTGACATTTCTTGATTAACAGTGTGTATGATTATTATATAAGTACATATGGCAACCGTACTGTGTCCCGGCATGATTCGCATAAGCGGAGCGAGCTGCGTGACATATACAATAACATTGTAAAGATTAACAAGGCTTCCCCTTTATACAAGGTCGATATGTCCGAGAGCTCCCAGAAGCTTGCCATAGATATCAAGGAGGCAGCGAGGGCTCTTACGGATACGCTCAGTGACATCACTGATATTGCCGATGATTCAATGCCTGTCGGCATCACTGCCTCATCCGACAATCCATCCCTCGTCACAGCAGCTTACTCCGGAAGTGATATGCCTGATGAGAAGGAGCTTGTATTTAACGTCAAGCAGCTTGCATCAGCGCAGGTCAATGTCGGAGAATATGTATCTTCAGGAGCCAAGATTCTGTTTCCGGGCACTTATTCCTTCAACATTGAGACAGCCGGCAACACATATTCACTTGAATTTGCTGTCAGTGAGGATGATAATAACGGAAGAATACTTGATAAGCTTGCCAACTCAATATCCCACTCCGGCATAGGTCTTGATGCAGAAGTGATTCAGAACGAGTATGCACAAAAGGCTCTCAAGATAACTTCACAGACAACCGGAAGCCACAAAGGCTCCCCTACACAGTTCAGAATAACCGAAGGTACCGGCAATCATCTGACAGGTGCCGTCAAGCTGTATGGTCTTGACAATATAGACAGTTATCCATCGAATGCAGTATTTGACTTAAACGGCAAGTCGTCCATCTCTGAGAACAATTCATTTATTGTCGATGGCAGGTATGAAGTTACACTCCACGGAACCTCTGACGAGTACGGCACAGGAACCATAAGTGCCAGAAAAGACGGCAGCGCCCTCATTGATGAGTACAACCGTCTTGCAGATAATTATAACCGTTTTCTTGAGCTTGCAAACCGCAAGGACACTCATGAGCTGCGTATGCTCCGCTCAACTGTGGCATCCACAGTCAAGCGCTATAAGTCTACACTTGAAAACAACGGTTTTTCCATCAATGACGACAATACTCTCTCTGTGAACACAGATAATCTCATTGAATCTGAAAAATCAGGCTCCATATTTGACAATCTCAAGAACCTTGGCAGCTTCAAAGAAGCACTGAAAAAGAGAGTAGAAAATATTGAGCTCAACCCAATGGAATACATAAATAAAAAAATAGTGGCATACAAGAATCCTCAGAAGCTTATCACAACTCCCTATGCCACATCGTTATATACAGGAATGATGTTTGACCGGTCGCTGTAAGGCAGCCGGTCTTTTTCTATCAATTTCCATATGCTTTTATATATACCTTTCATCAGATTATAGTGCCTGGGCATGCTCTATGAGCCTAATTATACAGCCTATTTTTACCCCCTGCTCTTAGGAACTACATCCTCAATCACCTGAAGTCTGGCATCGTAATTATGTAACTCTCTTACCTTTTTCTGACCATTAAGAGCAATCCGCCTGCGCTCATCCTCATGCCTTAGATAATATCTGACTTTTTTCACAAGGTCGGCTTCATCCTCGAACCATACAAGGTCCTCACCATTCTTAAAATACATTACAAGCTCAGGCTGGAAATTAGTAATGCAGAATCCTCCCGCCGACAGAATATCCCACACTCTTAACGGTATTCCGCTTCTGATATTTCTTATGGTAAAATTGAGATTGATTTTACTGGTGTGAAACACAATAGGCGACTCATCCCAATAGCGCACAGGACCCATATTGTGTGCTAACACGAAGTCTGCATTCTCGTCATCAGTAAATACACTCACGTCAAAATATTTTGACAACGCTCCCAAAAGCTTATACCTTTCAAGCTGCGCTATCTTAAAGCCCAGCACAGTCGTAGAAAATATAAGAGAGAGATTAGAAAAAGAACGCTCACTCTTCTCTATGCGAAAGTGCTTATTAAGCTCATCCATTATCTCAGCCGTCAACATTCCGTCAATATAATTTTCACCATATATCTCCATCTGAAGCTTCATAAGCGCATCAAAATACCCACGGACATAATCCGGAAGCATATCCTTAATCTCGTCATAGGAATTCTTGCGGTACATACTGCCGATAAATGATACATCGTAAATAAAATCGCCGGCAGCGTCTCCGTCTGAACCTTTATACCCAGTCTCATCCTCTACACATGCAGCCGCATTATTGCCCGGAGCATCCGGTGCATCAAAGGCGCCTTTCTTCTGCCTCATATCCGTCTGCCACTTCTTAATCACATCGTCAGCTCTACGTGTTGCCGCAGCAAGCGGAAGATAATATACATTTGCGCCGCGCTCCTTAAATTCCATATAGCAGAACTTATCAAATATAAATATATAATTACATTTGTTAAAAATAGACTGATGATACATGGTAGACAACGGACTGTCACATGTCCAGCAGATATATTTAACCTTGGAATGAAAAAATTGTTCACAAATATCTGAGATAATCGGAAAATAATTCACAGAAAACACTGCGTCATACACATAATTTGTATCGCCTTCTGCTTCTTGACCATCATGCTCCACATAATCTGTATAATTTTTTTCATCATCGCAATCACAGTCCGCACTGCATACTGCTGAATCGTCATTTATACTCATTTTTTTGATGAACTTGTCCGTGAAATTATCATCCACCTCAAAATTTCCAAGCTCCATCTCAAATGTGTCAACCACATGGCCGCGCTGTCTCAAAGCTTCTATTATATCCGACTGGTTATATGCTTTCCAGCAATAAAATAAAATTTTCATAGCTTCTGCCCAATCTTTTTTTATATAGTCTTTATCCTGTCCTCAAATCGTAACCCACGCATTATAAGCTCACGCCCTGCCTGTGCTATACGCATGCGTTTATCATCATAATCTCGACATAGTCCTCCGTCTTATCCCGCATTATATGAAATCCTTTGTCAAGATCTGCCATTTCATATCTGTGTGTGATAAATGCTTCCGGCGATGTAGCTTTACTGTTAAGACGTTTCATGACATAATGCCAGTCATCCATATCACAATCGCCTGCTGCCGCTCCATAGTATGATGAATTCCATGTTCCCGTCACGATAAGCTGATGTCTTAATATCTTCCAATATATATCACGCTTAATTTTCTTATGCCTGTGCATCACACATAGCTTTTCCTATACTTTTACTCCCCATATATTTCAGCAAGTCTTTCCTGACATTTCTTGCAAGGCAGCTCTCCTGTTTCTTCCAGATGGTCATACAGACCATATTTTATATCAGCACTATACTTTTCAAGATATTGACAATCCCTGAATGCATGGAATAATTTGAATCTATTATTCTCGATTGTATAAACTAACTCGAAAATTTTGGCAATTATCTTATAGTGTCTGTCATTGAATTCCTCACCGATACTCACAATAATATATGTCTCTCCGAATACCAGTCCGGCGTATTCAGTGCGTGCCGCATCATAATCCGGGTCTGTAACAGATATATCTTCATAGTGGACACCGTTATAATCAAATTTAGCCCTATAGTGCGCCTGATACCCATCATCCTGATATTTTTTTAGGATACAGTTCGAGATTGTCAACCTTAACCATTGTCAGGGAACTGCCATTTCCCATAGCTTCATCCACAGAAACTAAGCCAAGCATCACATTGTCAAGCCCCTTCTTAAACAGCTCCGATGCTCTTGCCTTCTCGAAATCAAGATAACCTTCGGCACAATACAAATCTCTATCCGTTGGTCTTGCCCCAAAGAACTTCCCCATAGGGCAGTATACGATATTATTCTTTTTCAGATACTCCTCAATGACATCCTTGTTAAACCAGCTTGCAAACTTAGAAAACGGACTGCTTCTCACATCAAGAACATAATCGATATTGTGCTGCCTGAGCAGACCAAGAAAATATTCCTGAGTGTGCGTGGAATGCCCAATAGTAAATAAACTCATCTTTTTAAGTCACTCCTTTTAGAATTTGGAAATTCAGGTATAGTTTTTTGCTTATAACTTATAATATACAATTTATGAGGGCTGTGTCGTGTCCTATAATCTTTTTCTTAGATTATACAACAAGCCGCCACAAAAAGCTATGTGCGGTTTGTGGCGGCTTGATATATAGCCATATTATATCCATTTAACTTGTGTTTCATAAATTACAACTTCTGAACTATCAGCCAAAATGAGCTGTATGTGTTCTCTGCATACTCCATACCTGCCATACAGGAATTGTATTTTCATTACATTGTAATCACACAACAATATACTCTTGTGTTGTATACTATCCCGGCTTATCAGTTGTCCTGATAGGTTAATGGATTCTCAAGCATAGACCCCTGAATATCTGCCGGGAAATGGCGGATTAAGTCCAACAGTATTTCGCAAGTATTATATTTTATCAGGTTTTTGGGACAAAGGAACCTGACCCCTCTGTCCCACAAACTCCCTTGCTTTCTCCTCCGTAAGGGAAAACTTCTTCATAACTTTCTCTATAATAAGCTCACTCGGGGTGCCCATCTCTCTCAGCACTTCAACAAGACCTGTGATTCCACGCTCCATTCCCTGTTCCAATCCAAGCTCTATTCCACGCTCTATTCCACGCTCTTCAACAACATCACTCAAGTTACACATACCGTTAATCCTCCCTTCCAGCTCCGTCGTCATCTTCATATCATACTTATCTTCCAGCTTATGTTTCTTCACATCGCTGTCCTCAGACGACAGCACATCCTCAAGCATCGCAATCAGCTTGTTCTTAGATTCTGCTGCATTATTATTGTTCCTTATGCGTATGACCATGCCGCACATCTTATCAAGCTTCGGAAAGCCGCAAGGCTTACCGAATAACGTATCTGCCTTAAGTGAAATCCTGCTGATTGAATCCGAGGTTCTGTCTGCGTCCATACATATCCAGATGCTATAGACCTTCTTAATGTTATCGTACTCGCTCTTCGCAAAATTAATGCCCTTCTGTGAGGATATCAGTCTTGCAAGATAAAAAACAATGCGATTCTCTAAGTGATAGCCAAGCCTGCTGTGTGACATGCTGCGTTGTGCCTCTACATTTATTATGATTTCGAGCTCCATCGCCGCAGCCGCAAGCACAAAACGGATGTCATAGGTTATATAGTCTTCATTAGGTATCGCATCCTCCGTCCGGATGCTCTCAACCCTACCCATGTTGGTGAGTCCCGGCTCTACAGGAACGACACCAACCCTGATACTGCTCCGGTCAATGCAGTCCATTATCTCCTGTATGCTTAAACTCTCCACCTCTGTTACCGTATGCTTCACAATCCATGAAAGAACCTGTATGTCAGCCAGCAGCTCCTTCACATTCTTATCGTACCTCGCCTTCAGCGAATCAATCGCCTCTATGACATTTCCTAAATGTGTTCGTATTTCCATCCTCTTCTCCGTTATTATATACCCGGAAATGAGAGTACACAACCACATTCAGTCCGTACCAGTCAGGCTTACGAAAATTCCATATATTACCTTCTGTTCCTCTCTGGTGCATGCCATCCCCTCATCTCCATGTCCTTAAGTTACCTTCCACAGAAGCATTACACCTCTGCAGAAACAAGACATCCCCCCAATATCTTTTATAATAACTATATCATCAATGATAATGCAATTCAATACAGCACATGTTTATCTTTATTTTAATCAGCTTTTAAGCTTTCTCTTTTTTTGGCAGAACAACCACACATATCTTCTCTGGGACACAGGGACCTGACCCCTCTGTCCCCTCTGTCCCAACAACAAAAACCCCCGCACCGGAGGAATTCTCCGATGTGGGGGTCATATTTATGCCGCCTTTATCAATATATCAGGCATTAGTCCGGGATTAGCCGAGTAAGGAGAGAACTCCCTGTGTAGCCTGGTTAGCCTGTGCAAGCATGGACTGTCCAGCCTGAGCAAGAATGTTGTTCTTGCTGTACTCAACCATCTCCTCAGCCATATCAACATCACGGATACGTGACTCAGCAGATGTTGTATTCTCAACAACATTGTCGAGGTTAGCGATTGTGTGCTCGAGTCTGTTCTGAACAGCACCGAGTGATGAACGCTGGTCTGATACCTTCTGGAGAGCATCTGCGATAGCATCTACTGCATATGTAGCAGCAACACCTGTCTCATCAGCTACATTGAGACCCTTGATTCCAAGATAGCTTGAATTCATTGTCTCGATGTTGACATTGATCTTGTTGGTCATATCAGCGTCTGAGCCTACATGAAGGTTGAAGTTAAGCTTCTCTGCTACCTCTGCTGTACCCTTATTGATAGTAAACTCAATACCAGTATCACTTGCATATGTTCCAGCTTTTATAGTTGCAGCAGTCTTAGTTGCACCGATGTTGTTAGCTGTTGTAAGCTCAGTAGTCATAAACCCTACTGCCTTAGCTGCTGAAATTACAGATGAGTCAGAATCATCAACACCATCTCCACCATCATCGTTCATAACTGTAAGTGACTTTCCATCATACTTAACAGTTGAGCCGGCTTCAATCTTATCAGCAATAGTTACCTCTTGATTATCCTTGTCATACCACTTTTTATCAGCAGTCTTAAATTTGTAAGTTTCACCATCAATTGTTATTTCCTTATCTTCAGTAGCAGCATCTGTTTTTGCTTTATCGGCAAGAGCCTCTGCCTCTGCCTTTGTAGAACCGATAGAATACTCCTTACCGCCGATTGTAACCTTCTTGCCTGCGTCAAGAGCACCTGCTGCTACCTTGAAGGTTGCAGTTGTTGCACCGTCTGTGAGTGTTCCCTTAAGACCTGCATCATGACCCTTCATGTATACATCCTTAGTTGCTCCATCAGCGTCACCCTTTAAGAGGTATGACTCGTTGAACTTAGTTGTCTCAGCAACACGGTCAATCTCAGTTGTGAGCTGGTCAATCTCAGACTGGATAGCGTCTCTATCTGTCTTGGAGTTAGTTCCGTTGGAAGCCTGAACAGCAAGCTCGTTCATTCTCTGAAGCATTGAGTGAACCTCTGTGAGCGCACCTTCTGCTGTCTGTACTGCGGATACGCCGTCCTCAGCGTTAGTTGAAGCCTGATCAAGACCTCTGATCTGCTTTCTCATCTTCTCGGAAATTGAAAGACCTGCTGCATCATCTGCTGCACGGTTGATTCTATAGCCGGATGATAACTTCTCTGCTGACTTGCTCTGTGAACCTGTTGTGATGTTCAACATTCTGTTGGCATTCATTGCCTGTAAATTGTGCTGTACTACCATAATATATTCCTCCCTGAATATCTATCGGCGTCCATGCCGATGTGAATTGTTATAGAGGCTCCTGCCTCCAAGATGGTAAGTATCTCCTACCTTCTGTATATTATATCGGTTCAAAGTCTTAGAACTTTATACCTGAATAATATCTTTTTTAATTATTTTTTCTTGTCCATGAATACAGGCTCGCTCGTCACCTTATTCATGGTCTTGTAGTAGTTCGCGGCATACTGCTGGTTCTTCTTCACACTGCCAATCTCCCTGCGGCGCTGTGCGAACTTCGCTGTAATCCTGTCCTTGTTGCGTTTCTCCTCAGCCATGAGGTGGCTGCTCTTCTCCATAATCTGTGTTATTCTGCCCTGAAGGCTCTTTATCTCAGCCGAATAGCCTTCCCGGTTCTTCTCAAGCTCTGCCTTCACATTATCGTACACAAGCTGAAAGCCCTCATCCATGGCATTGAGCTGTTCAACAAGCTCTGCCTTCTGCCCGACAATATGGCCGAATGCCTCCTCGTCAAATGAAGCCGCACCCAGTACCGCCTCCTGCTCTGTATTGAGCTTCTCAAGGGAATCAAGAATCCCAAGCTTCCTGTCAAGGCTGCTCTCCAATATGGTTAAATAGCTCTCCGTCATGCTCATACGCATCCTCATTTCCGTGCACTGCACCCGCAGCCAATATTATTTAGAAGTATTATTTCTCGAAAGCTGGATTACTTCCTTCCATGTATCTCTCATGGTTCTAAGGTGCTTTAGCACTTCCTCTATAATCTCCTTGTCCTTCTTTACATTGGCTTCGCGAAGCCTTGCCCTGATATACTTATAAACCTCATCGAAATCCTTGGCAACAGGATATTTGAAATCAAGTGTATTCTGAAACTCTTCTATAATGCGTTCCACCCTGCGGATACTGTTGTGAGCCTTCTCCACATCGCCCTTATCTATAGCCATAATGGCAATATTGGCATACTTGATGGCTCCATCATACAGCATAAGCGTAAGCTCCGCCGGTGATGCTGTGAGTATCTTATTCTTCTCGTACTGCTGATAGCCTGCAGATGTATTCATGCAACTGCCTCCTCTTACCTGCAAAGCACAGCCCACCATCATCCCGATGATGAGCTGTGCGTATTTATAGTACTATTTTATCAGATTATCATCCTGTTGTAAAGGTACAGTCAGTGTCATGAAAAATTAAATCACTCAACATCATGAACCTAAAAGGCTGGAAAGCGAGGAGGTAGACGACTGGAGCTTAGACAATGCTTTCTCCATTGCAGAGAACTTCTTGTAATAGAACTCCTCGTAGTACTCAATCTTCTCCTGCCACTTGCTGACCTTGTCCTTATAATCGCTGTACTCACTGGACATCTGCTTGTCATTATATATCGTGTAGATGCTGCTGACACTTGAGGATGCCATTCTCTTGGTGAGGTCATTGTATACCGAGGTGGACAGCTTCTGGAAGAACTCTGCCACGACCTCCGGATCCTCATTGATTGCCGCCATGAGCTTGTCCTCATTGCCCGATGTGGTGGCATCATCCGCATCTCCGTCTATATGGAGACAGCCCTTCTCATTGGTATCCGCTGAGAAGTAGCTTGCCGTATTTATTCCGAAGGATGAGAGCGAATATGTCTTTCCGTTAATCTCAAAGCTGGTATTCATAAGGCTCTTAAGGGAAGATGATGTATTTCCAAGAGTACTGTCACGTCTGAGAAGCGAATCCTTAATCTTGGTCTCCCACTTCTCTATCTCTTTGTCGGACATATCCTTCTTCTCATCATCGGTCAGCGGCTCATAGTCCTTCGCTGCTGCAGCATTATAAGCTGTATCCATGTCCTTGATGAGTTCATTGTACTTTCCGAGGAATTCCTTAATCTTATTGTACATGCCCTGTGTATCATTGGAGGTTGTGATGCTCACTTCCTCACCGGCCGCTGTCACCTGCATCGCTGTGATTGAAAGACCGTTGATGGAGAATGTACCTGTACTGCTCGTAAATGTTGCACCATTGAGAACTATCTCTGCATCCTGACCGCTGATTCTGGCAGCATCCGAGCCCTTAGAAGCAACACCGGATGCGGCAATCGCTGCCTTAGCAGACGCATAGGCGGTCTTGTTGTCATTATTATTGACATAGTCTGCAGCAGCACTGTATGCAGAAGCATTATCGTTAAGCTTCTTAACCGCCTCGTTGTATCCAGACTGATTGTCTGTTATGGTCTTACCAAGCTCCTCGTATTCGTCAACTGCAGCCTTGGCATCAAGAATTGCCTGCTTCTCTGCCATCTGCTGTGCAATAGCTGTATCAGATGTTCCATTGTTCTCCTTGATGAATGCCTTCATATCGGCGAGTTCTTCATCGGTATACTGAACCTTCTCTGTTGAGCCGTCCTCCTTAGTCACCGTCTTATACAGCTTGGCTTTATTAGCATCAAGGCCGGCGGCCAGTTCATCATATCTGGTCTTATTCTTTTCAAAATTGTCCTTGATGTCCGTATACTTTTCGTACTCTGAGGCGCGAGCCTGCTGTGTCTCATAATCTGACACAGTCTTTTTGTCGGCTGCGAGATTATCCGCTGTATATGTATTTCCATATATCTTTACAACCGCCTCGGCTACCTGTCTCTGCTCATCATCCTTCGCTGTGACCGTGCCGTCAGCTATAGCCTTATACTTCTTAAGCTCTGCTGTGTCATTGCCATCCACATCCTTCGCTGCGAACAGTCCAAGAGACTGAAGTGCGTTAAGACCGCTTATGTTGTTCGCTGTGAGTGTGAATTCTCCGTCAGAGCCTGATGCCTTGGCATTGACGAAGAATCTCTGGTTGGTCTCATCAAAGCTTGCGTTGATTCCGGCATCCTTGAACTTGCTGATAAGCTGATTGACAGTCATTCCGTCAGTTATCTCTATCTCTGTATCATTAACAGCTATCTTGCTTCCTGTCTTTATTCCCATATCGGCAAGGGCAGTGCTTCCTGTAACCTTCTTATCACCTGTGTCATTCTTGGCATCAGACAGCTTCACAACACCGCCTGTCATGTACGCAGAGGATGTGAGCTTATTGACCCTCATCTTCTGTGTGCCATTGACCGCAGAGGACGAAGCTGTAACAGTCGCTGCCTTGCTGTCCGATATAGTGCTGGTCTTAAGGCTGTACGCTGTAGATATTCTCATATTGGAAAGGCTTGATGTATAGAAGCCATATATCTTGCTGTTCATGGTCTTCCAGGCATCCATCTTCCACTCCTGCTTCGTCTGCGCCTTCTCATACTTCTCTTTCTTGGTTGAATATGCCGATACAAGCTCCTGTACAAGGGAGTCTGTATCAAGTCCCGATATAAGTCCGCTGACTCTTATTGCCATAATTTACTCCTTTCCACCACATATACTATGATGGTTCTGTTTGTAATGAAAAACGCTTATTTACCGCTTCTCATCAACAAGGATTCCGGCAAGCTCCCATGCCTTAGCTATAAGGTCAAGAGTCTTCTCAGGCGGAATCTCCTTAATAGTCTCCTTCGTATCCTTGTCTACTATCTTGATAGTGACTCTGTTAGTCTTATCATGATAGCCAAACTCTGCAACCGTGTTGTTGTTGAGCTTGCTGTTAATCTCCGATATTCTCTGCTTAATCGCTTTCTCATTGAGCTGAAACTCACGCTCACTGTTCTCCCCAGAATTCGTATTATCGCCATTCTTAGACTTGTCGGCTACCGGTGCTGCATTCTGGGAAACATTCACATTATGTTTTGCATTCTGTACATTGACTTCCTTTGTCTCTGTATCAGCCGGCTGATTAGCCACGTTAGACGGTGTCATTGTGCTAACAACACCATTCTTAATTCCATCAATCGTCATTTCAAGACACCTCCGTGTGTTCACTATGTTAATATTGACGTCTATTACTCCTTATTCCCTCTCGTATATATTTCGGCAGTATTTATAAAAAGTTTAGCCTGATATATAGTGATTCGAAATTCAAAACACATGCTATGAACTTAATCATGTATAACGTATTATATCTATGCATATTGCTTCGTACAACGGAGTGATATGCATAGATATAATACGTTATACATGCAAAAAATTAGTATGTTTTGATTTTCGAATCCACATTATCCAAGAAAATCCTTAAGTATCTCTGCTCCGTCAGAACTGCTTGCCTCTTTATTGGCATCCTTAATCTGCACATATACTTCCTTGCGGTACACCGGCACCGACTTAGGAGCAATGATTCCGAGCTTAATCTGGTCGCCTTTAATGTCAAGCACAGTCACTTCAATGTTGTTATCTATGATAATAGATTCATTCTTTTTTCTGGACAAAGCTAACATCAGGCATCCTCCTTCTTCTTTTTTATATAATCATATACCTTATAACGAACTTCATAGTCATCGTTATTGACTATAATCTGATCTGCCCTGCAGGTTCTTATATTGATTATGACAGGAGCCTTGAGATTAGCTGTCATCTTAGTTAGGTCAGACGGAACCGTTACAATGGCAAGAAGGAAATAATCCTCCTCGGACTCAACTTCTCCAAGCTTTGCAAGTGTGTCCTCGTCCACAACCGGATTATACTCTGCAATCACTTTCATCGGGTCAATAACAGCAAATGCAAGCTCCGGATTGTCAAGACACTGCAGCCACTTGATATTTCCATTCTTATCTGAATTATATACAAGACTGTACTTTTTATACTCTTCAAAGCCCATGATTCCGGTTGTGAATGTAATTATTCTGGAATCATCTATCTCTATCTCTCCAAACAAACGTGTATTTACTCTCATTTATAACCTCCATCCTACAGATAATCAAGCAATGACTGTCTGACTGTCTTAGATGCCGTGGCAATAGCTGCATTGTATACTGTCTCAGCCGCAGCGAACTCAACAGCGATATCTTCAAGCTCAACATCCTCATTCTTGGACTTAAGGTCCTTAAATGTACTCTGCTGCTGTGTAAGTCTTGTCTTAGTAAGCGTAAGTCGAAGCTCACGGCTTCCGACATCTGAAATCTCTGTGTTAACTGTAGCCTGATAATTGCCCATATAAGTCAGATTCTTTGAAAAGAGGGCTTCCATGTTATTCTTGGCATAATCAAGCTCTTTATTGGCTGCCTCAATCATAGAATCCAGCTCATCCTGCTTACCTGTATAGAATGTAGAAGCCTTCATCTCTTCGAGCTTCTTTATCTTATTCTCAACATTCATGACATCCGAAAGACTGTTCATAAGGTCATCAAGATCTCTTCCGATGTCATAGCTGAGCACATCTGTTGCACGGCTGTTCACCTTGAGTGTCTGGCTGAAATTGACCGTATACTCTATATCCTGACTATCGCCAAGCGTATAATTCTGTCCGTTAGTCAAATCCTCACAGTCAAAATAGTGCTCCGGACGGATATCACCCTTGTTGAAGCTGTCCTTGCGGAACGATACTTCAATGTCATCCGCTGTATTAAGTGTCTTATAAGTATTCTCAGAGAATACTATCTCGCCCTTGTCATACAGATAATATGCTGTATTGTCGGCAACTGTCCCTGCCGTTACGAGTGCTTCGAACTCTGTTGCAGTCACTGCACGCACAGTACCGTTAAAATTCTGTCCATCAACTTTGATTGTCGGAAGTGTCGTTGCATCGTTGGCATCATATGCACAGTTCTGATAAGCAAGTCTTAATCTGTAAAAATCTTCACTCTCAGGTGTGCCTGCCGCCGGTATATCAGCGATATTGTTGACATCTACACTGTTCTTCATGAAGCTTGTACTTGTAAAGCCATCACCTGTGAACTTCTGATTAATTCTGTAGGATACATTAAGCTCAGAGTCATTCTGAAATGTAAGCGAACGGTCTGTCCTGTAGCCTGTAAAAAGATATCTACCTGAACTGTCTGCATCACCCTCTTTGTAGAGTGCATCCTTTAGCTGCTTGATACTCTCTATGATTGCCTGCCTGTTATCAACAGTGAATGTATCATTAACACCCTGATTACAGTATCCTATAATATCCTTATATATACCATTCATATTGCTGAGTGATGTCTCTGTAAGCGTCAGCCATGATGACGCATCAGGAACATTCTTCTTAATATACTGCTCAACTTCGGTAAGACTGGTTCTAAACGAGAGTGCACGAATTGCCACTATAGGGTCATCAGAAGGCTTGGTAATCTTCTTCTGCGATGACATCTGCTGCTCTGTTGTATAGAGATTGTTCTTTGATTTATTGACATTTCGCATTGTCGAATTGGTCATCATTGTGTTGGTAATACGCATTGCCGTTCCTCCTTTTATAATCCTGTTTCTTCTATAAGCTTATTGTATATCTGGTTCATAACCGAGATAACCTTTGACGATAATTCATAAGCATGCTGATACTTTACAAGCTCCACGCCTTCCTCATCCTCATCGACACCTGATACGGAATTTCTCTGTGTGTCGATAGCTGACAATACATTGCTGTAGTTCTTGGTAAACGATTCCGCTCTCTTAGTATCGACACTCACCTCAGATACAAGCGACGAGAGTGCATCCCAGAAATTACCGCTCTTAATTGTATTCTTCTCCTTAAGTGCATATAAATCCTTATACAAATCAGAATTCTCGTTACCTCTGTCGACGTCATAAGAATATGGAAGTCTGCTTAAGTCATTGACTATGTTGACATTGACAGATATATTAGCTGCTGTTACATAATCATTCACATTATACTTGGACACAAGGAATGTATCTGTTGCTGCCGAGCCATCCTTTAACTGTCCCTTTGCCATAATGTCATTGAATTCTTTTGCAAGAACAGTCACAAACTGATTGAACTGGGACTGATAATAAGGTATTCCTTTGTAAGACGAGTTCCTAAAGGAGTCTGCCTGAATCTCAAGTGACTTATTGCCTGCAGCATCAGTAACAACCTTCTCATAGCTGTCATTACAGCCATCACGCATATCAAAAAGTGCCTTGATACAGCCCTTATCTGTCTCCTCATAAGGATTATAAGGATTGCCATTGTTCCACTTAAGGTCATAAAGACCTTCAGCATCGCTTGCATTTCTCTTCTGGTCAGTCTCTCTTGCCACGCAATTAAGCGTATTGTAGCTGTATCCTTCCACAATCTGGTAGCCGTTAAAGAATACTGTATAATCTGTAACTCCATTGCCTATATCGCGCTCATCAACACTTACATCCGCATAATATGAAAGCTTGTCAACAAGAAGATTTCTTGAATCTCTTAAGTCATTGGCAGTTCCGCCTGAAGCCTCTATAGTATTAATCTGCTTATTGAGTGATGCAATCTGTTCTGCAAGTGTGTTGATTGTCGATACAGACGACTTAATCTCTTCATTTACATCATTCTGTGTCTTCTGAAGATTCGCTGAGAGCGTATTAAAATACTGGCACAAGCTTGACATATATGTAACAAACTGCTGGCGCTTAACCTCGCTGCTAGGATCCGACTTAAGAGAATTCAATGTGCTGAACAGATTATTGTATTCTGTTATAAATCCATCTGCATTAAATTCATCGAGATATGTCTGCACAAGCTCCGAATATGACTCTAATGTCTCATACTGTCCACACTGTGCATTGCTCTTTCTATAACGCTCATCATAATATTCACTGCGTGACTGCGCTATATCCTTGAGTGCAACACCGGTTCCCACTGCTCCATAAGGCTTATACACTCTTATTGCGTAGCTCGCCTGCTGAACTATGCTCTGTCTTGTGTAACCCTTGGTATTGATATTGGAAATATTATGTGCTGTAGTATTAACTCCGGCATTGCTGGCGAAAATACCTGATGCACCTATTGTAAGTCCAAAAAAAGTATTTGGCATATCTAATCTCCTTTTCTTCGATTATCATCTATCCTCTGCATTAATCTGCTATACAAGCTGTGTAAGCGTATCCATCATCGTTGTTATCACATTGATATATCTTGATGCGGCATTGTAAGCCTGCTGATACTTAATCATATTGGTAAGTTCCTCGTCAGAGCTTACCCCCATGACTACCTGCCTGCTATCGTCTATGCCGCTGGTAAGTGTGTCCTGATTGTTAACCATACTCCCATAGACACTTCCCTCACTTCCGATATCATCTATGATAGCTTCATAGAATCTCTCAAAGGTAAGTCCCTCTGTTCCGCTTCCATATGTGAGATTCTCTTTCGAGAATACCGCTGTAAGCTCCTTACCCTTATCATAATCGACCTTGCCATCCGCAAGATGAAGAGGTATAACAGCCACATCCTTGAGCACGTCCGGATTGACCTCTATATTAGTTATACTATACAGAGACTTAGTATTGAAAGTGTTGTTATCATTGTATATGTAATAAGTATTGCCGTCAGTTCCTGTGACTTTCTTATAGCGGTCTGTGTATTTTCTTGAAAAAAGCTCAGTTCCCGGTGTCTTGTCATTGTCCTTGCCATAATCAGTCTTATCCATGTCAAGAATCTTACCGGTGTATGTGACTGTGTTACCATTGTCATCTATATATGTAACTGTGGCATTCTTCGTAGGACTCAATACATCGTTAATCTGTTCAACGACGCTGTTGACCAGCTTGTCAAAATTCGCCATTGTACGCGCAACCGGTGAGTAACCTTCACAGCTTTTATAGCTTAGATAGTCTCTGTATTCCTTGTAGGCTGCGACTGCTGCATTGTAATCATCATCGCTTCCATAATCTGCTCTGTCCGGCTTAGTTGTCACAACATTGGCAGGCTTTGTCATATTGGCAAATGTAGGTGTAATCGTACCTCTTGCCACTAATACTCCCTTAAGCGAGCCTATATCTGTGTTCTTCGCAGTAGAAATGCTCTTCTCCATGTTATACACAGGAGTGTTGTGCATCTCCTTCCATACAGGTATATAAAAGTCAGTTCCTTCTATCGTCTCAAGACCAAGCTTCGATACACTGAGTCCGTCACAGAAGAAATTGCCCTCAAGCATGACACTGACAACACCATTCTTATCCTCTGTATACTCAATCTTGGCGTAGCTTGACAGCTCATCTAGGAGCAGGTCACGCTCATCTCTTAATGTCATGGCTGTCTCAACTCCGGTCTCTATAGCGGAAATCTGTCTGTTGAGAGTCTTTATCTGTTCACCTATTTCGTTGATTCTGTTAGTAATATTGGCAACCTGTATATTGAGATTATTCTGGTACTTTGCAAGACCGTTATATATTAACTGTGAGCGGTCTATGAAAGCTACTGCACTCTGCACCAGCGATGCTCTTGCTGTATTATCATCAGGTGTCTTTGAAACCTCATTGATTGCCGATAAGAGGTCTGACATTGCCTCCTGATAAGATATACCGCTGAACTCACCGAGCTGTGTCTGAATCTCATCTGTAGCATCTATTAACTTCTCATAGAATCCGCATCTTCCGTTCTCCTTGCGGTATGCTTCGTCAAGCAGTATATCTCTGACGTGTGCCGCCTGCTGTATGGTCACACCATTTCCGCGCTGGAGAGTGTTGGTTGCAAATCTGGTAAGCACGTTGTAGCTTGTATCTTCAAATACAATCTGCTGTCGTACATATCCCTTGGTATTGACATTAGCCATGTTATTGGCTGTTGTATTAAGTGCATTGGAGCTGTTCACAAGACCTGACAGTCCAACATATAAAGCTGACATACTAGCCATAAAATTCCTCATTTCTGAGCGGCTTTTCCGAATATATTATCCAAAAAACTGCTTATAATATTTCTCATAATCTGTTAATGTAACTTATCTCCGCTCTATGATAAATCACACATATGCATACCTGCATATATGCATACATGCATACCTGCCAAATGTATATATACATACAGTTATATGACTGCCCTTAAAATGTGCTTAATCTCATTGTTTCTTATCAAATTTATTATCAGGGAGTGAATAATTGTTGCTTATATATGCATCCCTTCCATAATTGTTCGTCTCAGGGCCTCTTCTTATGCTCTGCACAAGATTCATCTCGAACCTGAGCATATCCATCGACTCATCAAGTAGCGCCTTATTGCGCTCGTTGACATCAACCATTCTCTTCATAGTCAAAGAAAGCCTGTCATGAATTGAAACCAGCGCATCCCTCTCCTTCTTCTGCGAGCTAAGAAGCTCAATCAGTCGTGTGAGAGTCAAGGTCTTAACATCCTTGTTAAGAACATCGGCAATGTCATTCGATGCTTCCGTTCTCTTTTTTTCCAGCGCTATGATTCTTTCCATCACAAGCTGTTCCTTCTCTACCATCCTTGAAAGCTCGTCCACATCGTTCCGGATAATAATACCCGTTTTCTCAAGTCCGAGCTCTAAAAGACTCTCATATTCAGTATTCTCTTTTTCTAAAGTGTCTATCAGTATATCAATCAGACTGGCCACTTATCCGGTCACCCCTTCTAAAATGCTATTGTGCTATATTTCTCCATCAGTTTAGCAGCAAGCTTATTGGCAGATACACTGTACTTACCTGATTCATACTGCTTCCTAACCTCTTCGACTCTGTCTTCCCTGACATCGTCTGCCTGTGCCACAGCCGCCTTAGCTACCTGATAATCCTTACCAAGCTGCGAAATCTCAAGCTTATCTTCTGTTGCGGAGGTCTTAGCGGACTTCTTAACCTGTGCACTGCCCGCTGCAGCATATACCATATTAACCTGATTATAGGCATCTATACGCATATTAACCTCTCCTTCCTAAAATAAAATGCTAATCTGTTAATGTTCCATAAAATATGTTCTGTATTATGTATCGGAATACAACAAAAAAAACTTAGAGGAATTTGAAAAAAATTCAAAAACCTCTAAGCTCGTTCTACAGACTTATTCTTTTAAAGGAATCTCATCTTATTCTCTTTGGCTTCCTTCTTCACTACCGGCTCCGGCTTCTTCGGCTGTTCATACAGCTCCGAGAAATTCGATGCCATGCTTGCTTTACAGCTCTCGCAGAATCTTCCGGAGCGGATCATCTTACCGCACTTCTCGCATGCAATTCCAACAGGTGAATCATCAGCAAACGCAAGTCTCTCTTCGCGGACCCACTTCTCAATCTGCTTGACACTTACATCAGCAGCCTCCGCAACCTCCTGAATGCTCGCCGATACATTCTCCCTTATGAATTTCTTAGCAATATCGAACTTATCTTCCAGCTCTGCCTGGCATGCAGGACACAAATAACTTCCTCCCTGTATATAGCTGAATAACCTTCCACATCCTCTGCAATTTCTGACTTCCATACAAATGCACCTCCATCATACTATATCATCTTAATACAATAACCCATATTCTTTTATGAATCCAATGAATTCATACTCAGAAGCCTCTCCCAATGCACACAGCTGCAAAATATACATCCACATTATGTATCTGTTTCATAGCTCTCACACAAGCGTCAAGCGTTGCCCCTGTAGTATATATATCATCTATTAATAATACTTTTTTATATTTTACTATATTTGTGTTCACATGAAAAGCATTTTTTGTATTTTTTGCTCTTTCCTTGTCATTTAATTCTTTTTGCGGAAGCGTATTTTTCTCTCTTAAAATAAGCTTCTCATCGACAGGAATTCCAAGCTGTTCCCCAAGCCGGTACGCAAGAAGAGCTGCCTGATTATAACCTCTTTTTATGTAGCGCTTCCTATGAAGCGGTACAGGCACAATTACATCCGGCTTCCATCCGGCTATGATATGCCCTCTGAGCTTAAATAATGTGTCAGCATAAAAGAATGCATAATCGCGCTGTCCGTCATACTTAAACCTGTACATCGACTGCTTAATCTCTTTGGTGTATGCAAATGCTGCGACACCTCTTATAAAATCATGTCTTTTTTCCCTGCAGTCACCGCATACTTCAAGCATTTCATCATCTAACTGCTTGCCGCATATCATGCAGAAAGGCGATGTTATGTATTTAAGCCTGCAAATACAGTCTTGGCATGCCTCACCTTTTCGTTCAACAGGTGTCTCACATATCGGACACCTTCGCGGATAAATCAAATCAGCCGCATTCTCTAATCCTCTGTGCAAGAGTTGAATAGCGTTTCTGCTCGTTAGTATTGTCAACCATTCCATAAAATACCTCTTCCGTTCCAACGATACAAACACACTTTTTAGCTCTTGTCACTGCTGTATAGAGTATATTTCTGTTCATAAGCATCCGCGGTCCCGAAAGAAGCGGAATCACCACTGCCGGATACTCGCTTCCCTGTGACTTGTGGACAGTGACAGCATATGCAAGCTCTAACTCTTCAAGCTGCTTAAACGGATACTCAACATACCTGTCATCATCGAACTTTACAGTGACCTTTTCGGTATAAAAATTAATGTTATCAATGACACCCATATCTCCGTTAAACACCCCCATGCCACGGTCTACAGCTATGCCATTCTTCCCTCTCGTCTCCCACTCTAACTGGTAATTATTCTTTATCTGCATCACTTTATCGCCCTCACGGAACAGTGTACTGCTGCCTTCCTTCTCCTGCTTGCCTGTATCCTTAGGATTAAGATATTCCTGAAGTACAGTGTTAAGCCTCTCAACTCCAAGCAGTCCTTTTCTTGTCGGTGTCAGCACCTGAATATCGAACGGCTGTGCATCTACATATTTAGGGAGCTTCTGCGAGATAAGTGTTATCATCGCTCCTAAGACATTGTTTGCTTCTTCCCTCTTGATAAATATGAAGTCTTTGCTTGTCGGCCCAATCGGGAATTTTTCTCCGTCATTTATCTTATGAGCATTTACAATGATATCGCTCTCCTTCGCCTGCCTGAAAATCTTAGTAAGCTTCACGACCGTAAAACGCTCGGAATCTATAATATCTCTAAGCACGTTTCCGGGACCGACAGAAGGAAGCTGATTGACATCACCTACAAGAATAAGCCTTGTACCTGCCGTGATTGCTTTTAACAGGCTGTTCATAAGAAAAATATCAACCATGGACATCTCATCAATTATTATAACGTCAGCATCTATCGGATTGTCCTCATTTCTCATAAACGAAGCAGTCTTTCCATCCTCCGGAGCTCCGGAAAGTTCTAACATTCTGTGGATTGTCTGTGCTTCGCAGCCTGTAGCTTCCGTCATTCGCTTGGCTGCGCGGCCTGTAGGTGCGCCGAGACGTATTTCCATGCCTTCGCCTTCAAAATACCTTATTATAGTATTTATCGTGGTAGTCTTGCCTGTTCCCGGCCCTCCCGTGACAACAAGCAATCCTGATGACACTGCCTGTAAAACAGCATTTCGCTGCATATCATCAAGCTCTATATCCTCATTTTTCTCGATGCGGTGTATTCTGTCTAGTACACTCTTCTCATCAATCTTCACGCTGACATCGAGTGCCTTAAGCGCATATGCGACAGCCATCTCCATATAATAATATGATGCACCGTATATTATACGCCTTGACGTATCCTTTGCGATATCTTCTGTATTATCATCACTCAGCTCTTTGACAACTATCTTCTTGTCAATCGAGAGGTCAACAAGCTGTCTATCAATATCATCAACATGTGTGTCAAGCAGGACCTCAAGCTGGCTTACAAGCTCTTCATACGGAAGATAGATATGTCCATTCCCTGCCGCCTGAACAAGAGTATACATAATTCCACTTCTTATCCTGAAATCCGAGTCAGCCGATATTCCTGCTTTTCTCGCTATCTCGTCAGCTATCTTAAAACCGACTCCCGTGATATCATCGGCAAGCCTGTACGGATTCTCTCTAAGTATTGTGTATACCGATGCTCCGTATTGATTATATATCTTAACCGCCAGCGCCATGGATATTCCGTAATCCTGCAAAAACATCATTGCATTTCTCATATCCCTCTTGGCAGTCACGCTGTCAGATATCTCCATTGCCATTCTCTGACTTATACCCTTTATCTCAGCAAGTCTCTCCGGCTCTTCCTCTATAATTCTGAGCGTATCTGCTTTGAATCTGCGTACTATCCTCGATGCAAGTGCCGCACCTATACCCTTAATCGCACCGGATGCAAGATATCTCTCAACAGACTTCTCATCCTCAGGCGGTATGTCCTCACAGGTGTCAAGTTTAAGCTGCTGCCCATAGACTGCATGCTCCGAATAGCTGCCTGTAACTTCAACGAACTCACCCTCCGTTATATATGGTACACTTCCCACACATGTCAAATCATCATCACTGTCGATATTGAGTTCAAATACTGTATAGCCATTGTCATCGTTGCGATATACTATTTTGTTGACGTAACCTTTAAAACGCTCCATATATCTTCTCTTTGCTTCAGTTAATGTAAAACGATTATCAATATTGCTATCGATAATCGTTCTTACTGTTGCTAATCATTGCTATAATTTCTTTTCATCTGCTCATAGAGCATCTGTGCTATTCCAAGTCCCTTGCCGCCGTCAGACTCGCTTGCCAGACTTGCATATTCCTGTGTCAATGTATCCTTGAACATCGACACATATGATGTTGATGAGCTGCCATCTTCGCTCTCCGGAACCATCTTCTGCATTGCTTTAAATACCTGCTCGGTAAAATATGCTTCAAACTCCTTGCATACTTCCATCATCTCGTCGTCTGTCGCCGATGTGTAATCTGAGCTTAACTTATCTTTCATTTTATCAGCAGAGATATTGTTCTTCGTATATGTATCATAATATGAGCTTACGCCCGATAATAAATCACTCATAGCTGCCTCCATTAACGCTTAAGCTGGTTAGCCTGGCTGAGCATGTCATCTGCCGCCTGAATTGCCTTTGAGTTCATCTCGTATGCTCTCTGTGCCGAGATAAGATTAACCATCTCATCTACAACCTGAACATTCGAGCCTTCTGTATAGCCCTGTAAGAGCTTGCTTGATTTCATATTAGTATTCGTGCTCTCCTCAACAGCCGGACCAGATGCATCTGTTGCGCTGAAGTATGTACCTGACTCATTTGCAAGACCTGCTGTGTTAGTAAACTGGTAAAGACCAAGCTTAAAATTGAGATCCACCGACTCATTGGTTTTAGGATCCTTATAAAAGAATCTTCCGTCATCAGCTATTGCGAACTTGCTTGTCTCATAATCCGATGAAAATATAATAGGCTTTCCTGTGCTGTCAAGTACCGGATAGCCTTCACTTGTACAGAGCATTGATGTGTTATCGGATGCTCTTGCCACATTAAAGTTACCATTTCTTGTATAGTATGTCTCACCATCTATGCCTCTTACAGCAAAGAATGCACTTCCATCGATAGCAAAGCCAAATGTGTTATCTGTAGCAATAAGATTTCCTTCTGAGAACTGCTTAGTAATTGCGCTTGTTCTCACACCAAGTCCTACCTGTGCTCCAACCGGCTTATTATCTCCGTTAGCTGATGTAGTCTTTGCCTGAATTGTCTGGTATAAAAGTGACTTAAACTCTGCTGTAGTTGTCTTATATCCCAATGTATTTACATTTGACAGGTTGTTGGCGATATTATCCACATTTGTCTGCTGTGCAATCATTCCGGATGCTGCCGTCCATAAAGCTCGTACCATAATCTGATTCCTCCATTAATAATCTAATATTCTGACGTTATTTTATAATCTCCTGCGTGCTCTAAAATTCACTTCATATTTATAATTTTATTAAAGCTTTCCAAGATTAACTGACTTTTCAAGTGATGAATCTATCGTCTGGACAGCCTTCTGGTTACTCTCATATGCTCTTGAAATGGTTATCATCTCAACCATCTCGGAAATTACATTTATATTGGACATCTCAAGATATCCCTGTCTTACCTTGCAGTCGGCATTCTTTTCTGTGGCACCGTCAACAGCCGTGTAGAGGTTCTCGCCCGATTTGCTCAGATATCCATAATCTTCAAAATCAGTAATCTTTATCGTATCAACAAGCTGTTCATCTGCATATACATTTCCAAGCTCGTCCACAACAACCTCCGCACCGGTAGGTATCTGGATGCGTCCATTCTGTCCTAAAAGATAATCACCGTCCTCAGTCACAACCATTCCTTCATTGTTGACTGAAAAAGAACCGTCTCTTGTATATCTTGTCGATGTTGTACCCGACTTAGATGCAAATTCTATATTAAAGAAGCCGGAACCCTCAAGTCCAAGGTCAAATGTGTTACCGGTAACTTTGAATGAACCTTGAGAATAGTCCGTATATGTCTCACCAATCATAACTCCAAGTGTCTCTTTGCCGATTCTGCGGTCAATATAGCCTTCAGAACCATCCTTAATCTTCTGTGTATATACGCTGTCAAATGCCTGTGAAGTAGAACCTTCCTTCTTATATCCAACTGTTGAAGCATTCGCAAGGTTGTTCGTAATAACATCCAGTCTCGCCTGCTGGTTAATCATTCCCGTGTACGCTGTGTATAAAGCTCTTACCATTGGGTTCCTCCTAATATATTAATCTCTTGCACCGCCTAAGAACTCTATGAACTTACCTGTTCCGATGGCAACCGCCGTCATAGGGTCCTCCGCTGTCATTGTGTTGATTCCTGTCTTAGACTCAATAAGCTCCTCAAGTCCCTGAAGAAGGCTTCCGCCTCCTGTGAGAACTATTCCTCTGTCTGCAATATCTGCTGCAAGCTCAGGCGGAGTCTTCTCAAGAACGCTGTGTACTGCCTCTACAATCTGTGATGTCGCATCCTTTAGTGCTTCCTCTGTCTCCTCGGATGTAACTGTAACTGTCTTTGGAAGACCTGTGAGAAGATTTCTTCCTCGCACATCAAGAGTTGCAACTTCCGGTCTCTGGTATGCGCTTCCTATCTTAATCTTGATATCCTCGGCAGTTCTCTCACCGATAAGAAGATTGTGCTTCTTACGCATATAGCGCACGATAGCATCGTCAAAGTCATCTCCGGCAATCTTGATAGATGTACTTACAACAGTGCCGCCAAGTGATATAACAGCTATATCCGTTGTACCGCCGCCTATATCGACAATCATGTTACCACATGGTCTTGAAATATCAATTCCTGCTCCTATTGCTGCTGCGATAGGCTCCTCTATAATAGCAACCTCTCTTGCACCTGCAGAATATGTTGCATCCTCGACAGCCTTCTTCTCAACCTCTGTTACACCGCTAGGTACACATACGCTGATTCTAGGCTTCTTTAACATCTTCTTGCCGAGTGCCTTCTGTATAAAATACTTGAGCATCTTCTCAGTAACAGTATAATCTGAAATAACTCCCTGCCTAAGCGGTCTTACAGCAACGATATTGCCCGGAGTTCTTCCAAGCATAAGTCTTGCTTCCTCACCTATCGCCTTAATCTTATTGGTATCTCTATCGAAAGCAACAACAGAAGGCTCCTTAAGGACAACGCCCTTGCCTCTGATGTATACAAGAATACTTGCAGTTCCCAAATCAATTCCAATATCTGTGGTTATCATAAAATCCTCCATTCAAAAAATATCTAAACTCAAACCTAAGTTAATAATCAATCTTTAAAGTCCATATATCAACATTATAAACAAAAACTTTTAAATTTAAAAGAGGTATTTCAAAAAAAGCAAAAAAAATAATGATTTTTACACGGTATGATGCTATTATATGATTATGGTGTCAAAACATGCTCTGTGAATTTAATTGCGTATAACGAGTTATATTTATACATATCTCGACTTTTTGGAGGAGCTTAGTGTTCTTCGTACAACGAAGTGATATGCATAAATATAACTCATTATACACTCATAGACTAAATTGTCATGTTTTAGCACCCTAATCTATATAGAAGTAATTTGCTAAAAAGTAAATTAACGGAGGCTCTTGTTTTTATGTCAAAAAAAAACACATCCAAAAAAGGTCTGCGTATAATAATTGTCGGCTGTGGAAAAGTCGGCATAACTCTTACCGAGCAGCTTGCAAAAGAAGGTCATGATATAACCTTGATAGATAAAAACGCACAGAAGCTTCAAGCTACAGCCGGCATGTACGATGTCATGGGCGTAGTAGGCAACGGTGCAAGCTACAGCGTTCAGGAGGAGGCAGGAATCGCATCCGCCAATCTCATTATCGCAGTAACCGATTCGGACGAGCTCAACCTGTTGTGCTGTACCATCGCAAAGCGTGTAGGCAACTGTGCCGCCATAGCCAGAGTACGCACCCCCGATTACAGTCAGGAAGCCGGATATCTTCGCGAAAAGCTCGGACTTGCAATGATTATCAATCCGGAGCTTGAGACAGCAAAAGAAGCTGCCAGAATTCTCTACATGCCTACCGCTCTTGAAGTCAACTCATTCGCACATGGTCAGGCAGAGCTTGTCAAGTTCAAGATACCAAAATGCAACCGTCTTGACGGTATGACAATCGCTGCACTCGGCAAAGAGATGAACGTCCCTTATGTAATCTGTGTTATAGAGCGCGGCGGCTACGTCCATATCCCTACAGGACGCTTTGTCATGCACGCTGATGACACTATCTCATTTGTCGCATCAAGAAAATCCACCAAGATTTTCCTTGAACATATAGGTTTTAAAACCAATCAGGTAAAGGACACTATGATTATCGGCGGCGGCAGCGCCGCATACTACCTTGCCGACCAGCTCATCCGCTCAGGCATATCGGTAAAAATAATCGAGAACAGCCGTGAACGCTGTGAAGAGCTAAGCATACTTCTTCCAAAAGCCGTCATTATAAACGGTGACGGAACCGACGAGGAGCTTCTAAAAGAGGAAGGCATAACGGAGGCTGAATCCTTTGTACCGTTAACCGGCATTGACGAAGAGAACATAATGCTCACACTTCACGCAAAGCAGGTTTCAAATGCTAAGGTTATAACAAAAATCAACAGAATTACTTTTAAAAATGTCATAAACAGTCTCGACCTCGGAAGTGTAATCTATCCGAAATACATCACGTCCGAAGCAATTATCGCATATGTGCGCGCTAAGAACGATTCGATGGAATCAACCGATTCTAACTCAGCCGACAGCTCCGCTTCCGACAGTAACATCGAGACTCTTTACCACATGTTCGACCACCGCGTTGAAGCGATTGAGTTCCGAGTTACAAAAAGCTCTGCCGTGACCGGAAAGCCTCTCGCCGAGCTGAAGCTGAATGACGAAATACTCATATCCTTCATCAATCGAAACGGTACCATCATTATTCCAAGTGGCCAGGACTGCATTCTTGAAGGCGATACTGTGATGATTGTCACGACACACACAGGTTTTACCGATATACAGGATATCCTGCGCTAAACCGGAGGCATACACACCATGAACAAATCAATTATAAGATATATTTTAGGGCATGTGCTTTTGCTGACCTCCTGCCTTATGCTGCTGCCGGCACTTGTCGGACTTATCTACCTTGAACACGAAGCCATTGCATATCTTGTTGTGGCAGCCGTCTGTCTGGTATTTGGCTTCCTCATGACGAGAAATAAGCCGGAAAACACAACCTTGTACCTGAAAGAAGGCTGTATAAGCACATCTATTGCATGGATTTTACTCAGTATTGTCGGCTGTCTTCCATTCTATGTGACAGGCGAAATTCCATCCATCACAGATGCACTTTTTGAGACAATCTCAGGCTTTACGACAACAGGTGCAAGCATTCTCTCCGATGTTGAGAGCCTTTCACACTGTACATTATTGTGGCGTAGCTTCACTCACTGGATTGGCGGCATGGGCGTGCTTGTCTTTCTTCTGGCAATAGTGCCTCTCAGCGGTGGCTCGAACATTAATCTTATGCGCGCAGAAAGCCCCGGTCCATCTGTCGGCAAGCTTGTCCCTAAAATGAAGTACACTGCAAGAATCCTCTACATTATCTACTTTAGTCTCACTCTTATACAGTTCATTCTGCTTCTTATCGGCAGAATGCCTGTATTTGATGCGGTATGTACAGCATTTGGCACCGCCGGAACAGGTGGCTTCGGCATTAAAAATGACAGCATTGCAGGCTACTCACCATATCTTCAATGGGTAACTACAATATTCATGCTTCTATTCGGAGTTAACTTTAACGCATACTACTTCATATTATTTGGCAATGCAAAAAAAGCATTTAAAATGGAAGAAGTCCGCTGGTACTTTATTATTGTCATTGTATCGTCAGCAATCATAACTATTGAGCTTTGCAAGACCGCTGTGCCATTTGCCAATGCTGTGCGCGACTCTGCATTTCAGGTCGCATCTATAATCACAACAACCGGATTTTCAACCGCCGACTTCAACCTGTGGTCCGGAACGAGCAAAACAATTCTTGTCATGCTCATGTTCATCGGAGCCTGCGCCGGAAGCACCGGCGGCGGCATGAAGGTATCCCGCTTTGTGATACTTTTTAAGACTGTTTTCAAGGAGCTTGACTCATACATCCACCCGAAGCGCATACAAAAGCTTGCTCTTGACGGAAAGCCTATAGAGCATGATGTTGTGCGTTCAATCAATGTATATTTCATAACCTTTGCTGTCATATTCGTCAGCTCCCTTTTCCTCATATCATTTGAAGGAAACGATCTGGTGACTAATTTCACAGCGGTTGCCGCAACCTTCAATAACATCGGCCCCGGTCTTGAACTTGCCGGTCCAACCCAGAACTTCGGACATTTCAGCGCCTTTTCAAAATATGTCCTGATGTTCGACATGCTCGCCGGACGCCTTGAGCTGTTCCCACTGCTTATACTGTTCCACCCGGCTGTCTGGAAAGACCTTCGCACCACTCATAAAAAATGGAAAATACGACGGATGGAGAACGAATAATGCGACGGACAGAAAAATAAGTGCTTACTAAATATGAATTGTGAGTCCCTACGATTAGGATTCACAACCACGGAATACATACCATCAAAGAGCCTTAATTACAAAAGGACTGCTGTCATAAAATGTGATGTGTGCCAAAGGTCTAACCTTTTTGTCATCTAATTAATCATTTTATGACTACAGTCCTTTTTAGTTCCATAAAAAATATTTTTTCAAATACATATATTCTTTATCGTATATTTAATTCTGATATCTGCATTTATTTTATTAACCGGACCACTTATAAGCATTATGTATAAGCATCAGATATGTGCATTATGTAAATGCAGATATTTTTCTTTCGTAGCAAGTCCACCGCGGATGTGCCTCTCGCTCTTGTTGAGCTCAAGTATCTCTCTCGCCTGCTTGGCAAGCTCAGAATTAATTGTCGGAAGACGTTCTGCTACATCCTTATGTACAGTGCTCTTGCTAATTCCATACTGCTTGGCAGCCTGGCGCACCGTACAGTTATTCTCGATAATGTATGAGGCAATCTCCATTGCCCTCTCCTCGATATAACCCTTCAAAAAATACCCCTTAAGAATCTTTTTTACAATGTATGTAAGATTCTTAGGGGGTATGACTTAAAAAACAGTTATTCTATGTCATTTTCTTTCGAACATGGTATTCTGCTGAACACTTTAAATTGCTGTCCTTGAAGCACCTAACTTAATTAACTCAAACTTCACACATTAAAATATGCCTATGCGCCATTTTTACCTCTTACGGTCAGCCACTAATCTGTCATACATAAATCGACATGCAGCATCCTCCGAATCAAAAATTTTATTGAATGTTTTAGTACCTCTTTCTAGATAATAGACGCACCATTCACCATGCTCTTTTTCAATACATAATCTTTCATCATTTCTTCCATGGCCTGTCAAATTATAAGCATAAGCCGGAATACCGGATTTTTCTAATTCTTGTTTTAAGCTTCTTATATTCATTTATTTAATCTCCACCAAATATTTATCTATTAATTCAGCGACACTATATGGCAATTCGTATTGCAGCCCTCCGCCTTCCTGTTCAAATGCCGGCTAGCTGCAGATATTCTAATATTATCTACCTAAGCCGAAATGAGAACATGAGACTTACCAACTACTAATGAAGGATCAAGCTTAGCTAATTCCTGTGAGATTCTTCGCATGCTTTGAAGCTCACGACCGGAACGAAGCTTCTCCTCTGTCCAGAAATCAAAAACAATTCCACCGGGAACTTTGTCCGATAAGCTGATATCTTCAATCTTCTTAGGATTATCCAGCTTACGATTATTAAAAATATCCATCAGCTTAGTAAAATGCGGCTCAAAACGCTTTACATCGACATTTTTTTTATAAATACAGCTGTGATTACATAGTGAAAATTCTTCTTCATGGTCTAATCCTCCTTCAATATATCTATGATTCTAATTATTTTATTCATAGATGCTTCATCACTTCTCTTGAGCAAATTGGAAAAGTCACTTATAGCCGTCAGCCGGTCATTAAATGTAAGCCGGCTCTCATCATTGTATGTCTGTGTCGGGATTACTGTATAGACAAGTAATCTTTTTGCAACAACAAGCTGTGCAAATGTTTCTCTGTAATGCTTCAACAAATATGCACTCACTCCGCGCAGATGATAACCTATCTTAAATGTCGAGGCTATGTTATCTGGTATTTCCACATGCATAATTACCTGCTCTCTAACAGTCTGAATGTCATTAATACGGACATCATATTTGCTATAGAGTCCTAATGCTGCATTCTCTATAGCTGCTCTGATTTCCGGAAAATGTTCATAAGCTGTAGTGGCTGTAGCAGCCATAT